>MDTG01274750.1_pt1 | contig 235558 bp, 204 predicted proteins | sample 811421 | NCBI WGS metagenome assembly MDTG01 (sample SAMN05326645, study PRJNA326480) | marine metagenome | isolation source: seawater | place: Pacific Ocean: South East | collected 2011
TACTAGCCACAAGCTGTGTCCTCACAGCGTCTTTTAACAGCCATTTGTGAGGACACAAATGGAGGCAAGGTTCAGAAATATACTTCTTGCGACTTAAGTAATTAACCCTATATTTTTTCTCTCAAAAAAGTTGAGAGAAAAATTCCGGAATGATGGCTTTGTCTTTTTGAATTATTTATCCTCTGCTTTCGATTTTAGAAGGCTAAATCCTTTTTTTGAAACATGATAGCAGTAGTACAACGAGTTTCGGAATCGTCAGTAGCCATAGGTGGAAAATTAAAATCGGCCATTGGTCAAGGGGTGATGATTCTGTTGGGTATTGAGGAGGCCGACAGTCAGGAAGATGTAGAATGGCTAAGTCGAAAAATTGCCAATATGCGCATTTTCGATGATGAAAATGGGGTGATGAACAAGAGCCTGATTGACAGTGGAGGAGAAGCTTTGGTAATAAGTCAGTTTACACTACATGCCAGCACCAAAAAAGGCAACAGGCCTTCATACATTAAAGCAGCAAAACCCGACATCGCTATTCCGCTTTATGAAGCCTTTAAGACACAATTGGCAATTGACTTAGGAAAAGAAGTGGCTTCGGGTGAGTTTGGAGCCGATATGAAAGTATCTTTGATTAACGATGGTCCGGTAACCATTATCATAGACACAAAAGACAAAAAATAATGAGTACAGAAATAAAGGGAATTTCTGCCCTGCAGGAAGAAGTAGATCACTGGATAAAAACAGTGGGAGTAAGGTACTTCAATGAATTGACCAACATGGCTCAGCTCAGTGAAGAAGTAGGTGAGGTAGCCCGAATTATTGCCAGAAGATATGGGGAACAGTCAGAAAAAGAGTCAGACAAAGCCAAAGATTTGGGCGAAGAACTAGCCGATGTGCTTTTTGTGGTGGTTTGTCTGGCTAATCAAACGGGAACCGATCTGCAGGCGGCATGGGAGCGCAGAATGGCCAAAAAGACCGCGCGCGACAAAGACCGGCACAAGAATAATGAAAAACTAAAATCCTAACTATTATCCGTTATATTCGCGCAAACTCTAAATCATGAAAACGATACTTACCTGGGCATTGCTTGCCTGCATATTCACTCAATTACCTGCTCAAAACATTTCTAAATACACTTTAAAGAAAGGCGATAAGTTCAGTATTGAAATGAGCCTCAATCAAGACATTACCCAACAGGTTATGGGACAGTCTACTGAGATGGAGCAGGTTCAGCAAACCAAAGACTTTTTTGAAGTACTGGCCGTGGAAAATGGTGAGTATCGCATCAAAACCACTGCACTTAAGCGTTCATTTGCCATCAATGCCGATATGATGCAAATGGAAATGTCTTCTGAAAACGAGGGCGAACAGAATTTGCCGTTTAGGTTAATGGTGGATAAATCTTATGAATTTACTATGACGGCTCAGGGCAAGGTAACAGCTGTTTATGGTCTGGAAGAGCTTGTCAACGGATTGAAGTCAGATTTGCAAGGCACGATATACGGTAGCGAAGTAGGGCAGATTATTTCTGTGTACGATAAAGAAACCATCTTGAGTTCACTCAATCAGCAGTTCAATATATACCCTGAAGGCAACAGCCAGACATGGCAAAAGACAAACAAACTGGTAGTGAACAATGCCCCAATCGAAACAGCTACAACCTATAGCTATGAAAATGCTAATACCATTTTGGCAAATGCCAAGGTGAACCTCGATGGAAACATTGAACAAATGGGTATGGTAATGAAAACCAAACTCTCGGGTACACAGGAAAATAAATATGTGATTAGCACGAGCAATGGATTGCCCGAAACGGTGACTATTAAACAAAGTGTAACCGGTGATGTAGAAGCTCAGGGTATGGTAATACCTATGACGGTGGTTACCAACTCAACATTTAAAGTGACGATGCAATAATTTTTCTGCTTCAGGAAACTTTGCATTGGTTAGTAATCGTTAGACACGCATCAATCAAACAAATGAATAACACTGGTCATGTTAGTTCTTGAAATTATAGGAGTTGTAATTGCCGCGTTCATTGTTCTGAATGTGATTCTCTACTTTGTGGAGCCTAGCCTTATAGCCATTACCTTTTCATTGGTACTTAGGCTTTTCTATAGAAATCCCCCTATGGTAGATTTGGAAAAGCATTTTAAAGACCACCAACTGCTTAAAGACAACTGGAAGGTAATTCAGGCCGAACTATTGGAAATACTAAGGAATGAGCAGAACATTCCGAAATTTCATGAGGTAGACAAAATTCAGCGTTTTATCAACGATGGGGACAAATCGCCCTGGAGAGTTTTTATGTTTAAGGCTTACGATAACTGGCAGGAGTCTAACTGTGCCAAAGCCCCTAAAACAACGGAGTTGCTCAAGCAGATTCCGGGCATTACCACGGCCATGTTTTCAATCTTAGGGCCTCAAAAGCATATTCCCCCACATAATGGTTTTTATAAAGGAGTGTACCGCTATCACCTCGGACTAATTATTCCCAAAGAAGGGGAGTGTTATATAGTGAATGGTGGCCAGCGCTACGACTGGAAGGAAGGTGAAGATGTGCTCTTTGACGACACTTTTAAACATGCGGTGTGGAATAAAACAGATGAAACCCGTGTGGTGCTTTTTTGCGATGTTTTCCGCACAGATTTACCTAAAATATTCCAGTCCATGAACCGGTGGGTATATGGCCTCAGGGAAAAAAGCCAACGCCTGAAGAAGGTGCTTAAAAATGCAGAGGTTCAGGTAGATTTGAAGCCGCAGGCCGGGTAGGTTGGTTAAGAGTTATCAGTTAACGGGGAATCAGGGATTGGTCCGATTCGTCATTTGTGAGGCATCATTTATCGCTAGTAAGGATCCTTGATTTGGCAATCCGGTTGTTTTGAGCACAGTTTATCTTAATATGGCTTACTATTTTATTAGAGTTACCGATTGGTCCCTGTTTTGATATTTTGTCACCGTTTGTGTCTTCATAAATGGCTCTTATAAGGTACTTTGAAGACACAGCTTGTAGCTGGAGTTGTCTAATGTTTTTATGTGATCTAACCAAGTAATCCTATACTTTATTACGATTACACTGCTATGCAGTAATCTTAACTAGCTATGATAGTATAGATAGAGTGGGAATCAATAGGCTAATTTTATGAATGGAATACTCTACCCTTCTGCAACGAATTAAACAACCAACTCCCCATTCTTGAGTTTCGGCACAACATCAAACTCGTTGCAGCGCGAGCAGTATTCTATGTCTTTCATGATACCGAATTTTGTAAGGCGTTTGGCATGGTTGCTTCGGCTAATGAAATAGTAGGGGTCTTTGCCCATTGATTGAAAAAGGTAAAAAGCAGCCGTGGCCGCGTCAGAATCGAACTCGGCTTGCTTCTTAAGTCCATCTAAAACAGCTCCGGCAAAAAGGCTGTCTTCCAGGTTATACTTCCCCTTCCATCCGGCACAGAAAAGCAATATGTCTCGTTTGGTTTTGGAGAGATGGTTAACTACTGCCTTAAGGTTTAAAAATGCGCCAATAATTACTTCGGGAGCTTCTTTAGATAAGTCCAGTGCGCGAGTGCCATTGGTAGTGGTGGTCGCAACCTTCTTTCCCTTTAGCCCCTTTTCCATATAATCGAATGGTGAATTGCCCAGCTGAAACTGGGGCAGCTTTTGCCCGTTTCGCTCTCCGGCCATTACATAACCTTGAGCACCAAGAGCTTCACACTCTTCAACGGTAGCTACCGGGGTAATGCTTGCCACACCCGTACCCAGGCCGGCTACCATGCACGAGGTCGCCCTGAGAATGTCAATAACTACAACGGTTTTGTCAGTTACGTCAAACTGATGGATCAATTCCGGAGTGTAGCAAACGTCTATGTTCATTAATGGAAGGGTAATTTATTTGTTAATTCTTAGTTGGTAACTATCAATGGTGTGGGTCTCATTCTGAATTCGTTTCGGAATCTCAGCAGAAGAGGACCCTGAAATAAATTCAGGGTGGTTCACTTGCTGGTTGTTCACCACCCTTTGATTTCCTTTACTTCTGCACAAAAGGAAGTTTTACTACTTCCGCTTTTAATCTTCTATTGCGTACAGCAACATAAATTTCGGTACCTGCTTTGCTAAATTCTTTCTTCACATAGCCCAAGCCGATGCCAATACCCAGAGTAGGCGACATGCTTCCCGAGGTTACCTCACCGATAACGTTTTCTTCGGCATCCATTAGCTCATAATGACTTCTGGGAATTCCTTTGTCAATCATTTTAAAGGCAATAAGCCTGGTGGAAACCCCTTCCTCTTTTTGCTTTTGAATGGCTTCTGAGTTAGTGAACTCCTTGGTAAACTTGGTTACCCAACCCAAACCGGCAGCAATAGGAGAGGTCTCGTCTGTAATGTCGTTTCCATAGAGGCAGTAACCCATTTCCAGACGCAGGGTATCTCTGGCTCCTAAACCAATGGGTTTAATATCAAATTCGGCTCCGGCTTCAAAAATCTGCTTCCAAACCGATTCTGCATGGTCGTTGTGTACATATATCTCAAAACCACCGGCACCGGTATAGCCTGTTGCCGAAATTATAACATACTCAACTCCTGCCATTGGCCCTACCACAAAGTTGTAGAACTTAATGGAAGATAAATCTACAGAAGTTAGCTTCTGAAGCGTGGCAACAGCCTTTGGACCTTGCACAGCAAAAAGTGAATGAGAATCTGAAACGTTTCTCATGCTTACTCCTTTGTGGTTGAACCGGCTAATCCACTCCCAATCTTTTTCAATGTTTGAGGCATTGACTACGAGCATGTATTTTTGCTCATTGAAGCGATACACCAGCAAGTCGTCCACTATTCCCCCTTTGTCATTGGGTAAGTAAGAATACTGGGCCTGCCCGTCAACTAGTTTAGATGCATCGTTGCTGGTTACTCGTTGAATTAAATCAAGTGCATCAGGTCCTTCTAAAACAAATTCTCCCATGTGTGAAACATCGAATACTCCCACACCATTTCTAACGGTGTTGTGTTCCTCAATGTCTGAGGTGTACCGCACGGGCATGTTGTAACCGGCAAAGGGAACCATTTTAGCCCCCAGACTTTCGTGAAGGTCGTTTAATGCTACTTTTTTTAATTCCATTTCAATCTCGTTTTGCTCGACAAAAGTAAGCATTGAGGTATAAAAAAAGGCTTTGGTTAAATTAATTCTCAGGCTGTTTTCGGGTTCAGGCAACCCATAAATGATTTTGTGCATCTATTTGGTTATAAACCAAATATGCCAACGCTTCTAATTAGTTGAGAGGAGCTTGTCAGCTACCTGTCTTTAATACTGAATGCTTGCCGGAGCAGCGAATTAAAGAGAGCTCAAGGCTGTTTTTCGGCTTGATTAGAAGTAGAATTTCAAACCAAAACAAAGGTCAAAACTCATGTTTAAAAATTTTTTAAAAGTAACGGTAAGAAGCCTGCTCAAAAGCAAGGTTTTCGTGTTCATTAATATTATTGGTCTCGGTTTGGCGCTAGCCTGTTGTATTGTAGCTTTTCTGAACTACGAGTTTGCACTCAATTTTGATAAACAGCACAAGAACTATGACCAGCTCTATCAGGTATCGGTGTACATCGATCAGAATGGAGCCCGCCAGCCTTTTGGTCAAGCTCCCCTGCCATTGGGGCCTTTACTCAAATCGGAAGTGCCGGGAGTAGAATGGGTGAGCCGGTTCGAACGATCGGGGGTTACAATTAAACGCGAAAGCAATGTGTTCAATCGCACAATGGCTTTTGTAGATGATGATTTTTTGGAAATGTTCACCTTTCCCATGCTGCATGGCGATGCGGCCAGTTACAAAGAGCTTTCCAGTGTACTAATCTCTAACCGAACAGCCATTTCTTTGTTTGGCAAAGAAAATGCCGTTGGAGAAACCGTTGAGTTGGTGCTTTCAGAGCGACCCAACATACTCCTTACTGTGGGGGGAGTGTTTGAAGAACCGGGCCTGCAGAGTTCATTGCAGTTTCAGCTCATTACAGATTTCGAAAACTTTCACCGCAACTTCAATGTAGACAAAGACGATTGGTCCATCTTTGTAGATGGCCTTTTCATTCAAACCGCAGATCCGCAGGTAGCTCAGGCCTTGCCGGGCATGATTCAAAAGTATGCGCCATTACAAGCCGAGGTAAAAAAGGATTTCCCAATTAATTCTTTCTGGGTGCAAGCCATGGCCGATGTAGCTTTTAACCAAAGAGATGTTGATGGCACCACTTTGGGTAACGAAACCCTACATCCTGCTCATATCACTGCCCCCAACATTATGGCCTTGCTCATATTGCTGTTGGCTTGCTTCAACTTTACCAACACAGCCATAGCCATGTCTAACAAACGCCTGAAAGAAATTGGTATTCGCAAAACAGTGGGGGGCTCGCGCGGTCAACTGGTGTTTCAATTTTTAGGCGAAAACCTGGTGTTGTGTTTCCTGGCTCTGGGATTAGCTCTTTTATTCTCGTTATGGCTAGTACCCAAATACAGCGACATGTGGCCCAATGTCAATGTAGTGCTCACCCTTTGGAACAATCCGGGAATGATTATTTTCCTCTGCTCTACTTTAGTTCTTACAGCGGTATTGGCCGGAGGGTACCCCGCCATATTTGTGAGTAGATACAAGCCAGTTGCCATTTTGCGAGGAACGCTCAAAGTAAGCTCGTCAAGCTTGCTCTCAAAGGTGTTGTTAGGCATCCAAATGCTTATTTCCGTGCTTTCGTTGGTATTAGGCTTTGCCTTCGTTCAAAACTCAAATTTTCAGGAGAATCTTGATCTGGGTTACGAAAAAGAAGGCGTTTTGATGGTACAGTTAAATAGCGCCAATGAAGCCGAGCGATTCAAAACAGCAATAGTCAGCAACCCATCCATCGATGAAGTGGCCCTAACCAGCGGCCATGTGGGGTGGAGATCATATCAAACCAAATTAAAGGCGGAGAGCTCTGAGGTGCAGGCAACCATATTAGATGTGGGGCTCAATTATGTTGAAACTATAGGCCTACAGGTATTAGACGGCAGGAGCTTCGATGCAGCCAATAAGGAGGCCGATAAGGCCCGAAGCGTTGTGGTTAACGAAAGAATGGCGGCTCGTATGGGTTGGGAGAATCCCGTAGGACAGCGAGTAACTATGAACGACTCATTGCAATATACCGTGGTAGGACTTGTAAAGGACTTCTACCTGTTTGGTCTCTGGGTGCCCATAAACCCCGTAATGCTCAGGCTACGCAATGAAAGCGACCTGAACATGGTGATTGTGAGAGTGAGCGATGAGGAAATGGGGGCTACGCGCGATTTTCTGGAGTCTACCTGGGCAGAAGTAGTGCCCGACAGACCAACCTCCATTTATACCCACGATATAAACGTTTTGGGTGAAGCGCGCGATGTAAACAAGAATATTGTGCAGATGTTCATATTCCTGGCTGTAATAGCCGTGGTGCTTTCTGCCATAGGTCTGTTCACTCTGGTATCTATAAACATTCAAAGCAGAACCAAGGAAATTGGTATTCGAAAGGTGTTAGGAGCTTCAATAGCCAAAATCACCACGCTTATTAATCGTCCGTTTCTCATTATTGTAGGCGTAGCCTCAATACTAGGAGGAGGGCTGGGTATTTTTCTAGCCGGTCTTCTAATGGGCACAATCTGGACTTATCATGTAACTCCAAACTTCATTAGTGCGCTGGTTCCTATTGTTATCATACTGTTAGTGACCCTCATTTCTATCTCCGGTAAAGTGATTAACGCAGCCAAAAGAAACCCGGTAGAGTCGCTCCGCTACGAATAGCAAGAATTGCACAAATAGCACGTCATTCCTCTTTAGGGGCGTTTCTTTATAGTTTTAGCTCAAAAAACGATGGAGATCACTGACCTATCGGGGAATGACGTTCCGTTTTGACTCAAGCCTTTGTAACCCACGGCTTCGTGAATGAGTTAGGAAGTTTATAAACCAAAAGCTCTCCATTATGAAAAGAATACTGATCCTTAGCACGTCACTTATGCTCGTGGCACTGCTAACCCTATCTTTTACCCACAAAAATGCTATTGAAGCAAAGGCAGAAGAGGAAGTAAAACAGCTGATCTTGAAGGCCTATATCAACGGGGCATTTAATGAGCTGAATGCAGATGCGATGCGAAAGGGGTTTCATGAAGATTTTGCTATTTACTCTCCCAAAGGTGAGTCCATAAGTAAATACCCTATTGCAGTTTGGGCCGATGGGGTTGAAAAAAGAAAGGCCAACAACTACGACCCTGGCGACCCCAAAAACAAGTGGGATCATAAGTTTGCCTTAGTAGATGTTACGGGCCATGCTGCACAGGTAAAGGTAGAGTTGTTCAACCAAGGGAAACATGTGTATACAGACTATTTGAGTTTGCTCAAATTTGATAGCGGCTGGCGAATTGTGGCCAAGGTATATCAACAGCATTGAGCCGGTTTCTTTGGTGTTTAAAGTCTTCTCTTCGCTCTGTCGGGCTGAAAATTCGCTAAAACAGTTCCAGCTGCTCGGGCAATAGCCTGAATGATTTACGATGGTAGGGTGTTATGCCCAGTGTTCTGATGGCTTCGCGGTGCTTAGTGGTGGGGTAGCCTGCATTGGTTTCCCATCCGTAACCGGGATATTGCTCAGCCAGTTGGGTCATAATTCTGTCGCGATGTGTTTTGGCCAGTATGGATGCAGCAGCTATACTCATGTATTTGCCATCGCCTTTTACTATGCACTCATGGGCAATGCCGGGATAGGGCTTAAACCGATTACCATCAATAAGCAACAATTCAGGAATAATACTTAGGTCTTTTATGGCCAAATGCATGGCCAGGTAGCTGGCGTTTAGTATGTTAATCTCATCGATTTTAGAGTGACTTACCTCTTGCACAGAGTAGGCCAGCGCATCGTGCTTAATTACTTCTTCCAGTTCATTCAACTGCTTTTTATTCAGTTTTTTCGAATCGTTTAAAAGCTGATGCTTGTAGTCTGTTGGCAGAATTACTGCCGCTGCTACTACCGGCCCGGCCAGAGGTCCCCTGCCGGCTTCATCGCAACCTGCCTCAACAATACCCTCTTTGTAGTATGCCTTTAACATTGTGGTTTAAACTTAACAATAGCCCTCAACAACTTGAAAGCTTTCTCTATTTTTGGGCCATGAGCAAAGAGAAAAGTCCCTGGAAGACCCTTGGCGAAAAGTTGATTTATGAAAACCAATGGATAAGGCTCAATGAGTATCAGGTAATTAACCCTTCCGGAAAGCCGGGTATATATGGTAAGGTATCGTTCAAAGGGAGGGCTGTGGGAGTTATTCCTGTAGACGGTGAAGGCAATACCTGGTTGGTGGGCCAATACAGATATACGCTCAGCGAATACAGTTGGGAGATTCCTATGGGTGCGGTGCCCTTTACCGAAAGCTATGAGGAAGGTGCTTTGCGCGAGCTAAAAGAGGAGACCGGACTCATTGCTCAAAAGCTGGAATTTCTGTGCAAAATCCACACCTCCAATTCTGTAACCGATGAGTTGGGTATGGTTTTCGTGGCAACGGAACTTTCTCAAGGTGAAACTCAGTTTGACGAGACGGAAGATATAGCTATCAAGAAGCTTTCCGTAAAAGAGGCTGTAGAATGGGTAATGGATGGTCGTATTACCGATAGTCTGAGTGTGGGTGGGCTACTCAAATATGCCCGAATAAAAAATATCTAGTGGCGCAATTATTATCCTATAAAGATCATTTTAACAAAACGGTTTTGTTGGCCTATCCGGTTATGCTCAGTCAGTTGGGGCATATTATGGTAGGTATTGTCGATAGTATAATGGTGGGGCAGCTTGGGCCTAAAGAGTTGGCTGCTTCTTCGTTTGCCAGTAATTTTCTGGCGGTGTTTATGATGTTCGGTATTGGTGTTTCGTATGGTATAACCCCCATGGTGGCTCAGGCTGATGGTAAAAAGGACAACGACCTGATTACTCGCTTGCTAAGACACGGAATTATTTTGTGTCTGGTATTAGGCCTGCTAATGGTAATGCTCATGTATTCACTTACCGCAGTTTTTCCTTATATGGGACAACCGGCAGAAGTAATTGATTTAGGGACTCCCTACTTTTTCATAATTGCCTCCTCTCTTTTTCCGCTTATTGTTTTTCAGGGGTTCCGCCAGTTTTCTGAAGGGATGTCTATCACCAAGCCCACTATGTACATTACCATTTTGGCCAACGGCTTAAATGTGTTGCTTAATTACCTGCTCATTTTTGGTAAGTGGGGCTTCCCGGAGTTAGGGCTCAATGGGGCCGGCTGGTCTACGCTAGTTTCCAGAGTGCTAATGGCCATTGCCATGCTGGTATTTGTGAGACGCTATCATCGTTTCAAGGCTTTTAGAGCCGGGTTTGTATTGAACAGGTTTAAGGCGGACTTCTTTAAGCCCATGCTAAAAATCGGTATTCCTACGGGAGGACAGTTCATCTTTGAGGTAGGGGCTTTTGCTATGGCGGCCGTAATGATGGGCTGGTTGGGCACAGTTCCTCTGGCTTCCCACCAAATTGCCATTAGCCTGGTGGCCATTAGTTATATGATGGCCTCCGGCATATCGGCAGCTTCAACTGTTAGGGTGGGTAACCAATTGGGGAAAGGAGATTTTCCGAATTTGAGAAGGGCAGGAAATACCAGCTTCATTATGGCTTTGGTTTTTATGGCGGCCTGTTCACTGGTTTACATTCTGTTTAACGGTTTTTTTCCAAAGCTCTATGTAGATGATGCCGAAGTGGTGGGTATAGCCAGCTCGCTGATTGTAATTGCCGGTCTCTTCCAGTTGTCAGATGGAGTTCAGGTGGTTGGTTTGGGCTGCTTGCGGGGTATGTCAGATGTGCGGGTACCTACCTGGATTACCTTACTTTCTTATTGGGGGCTGGCTATACCAAGCAGTTATGTGTTTGGATTTGTACTCGATTTGGGCCCTCAGGGCGTTTGGTATGGTTTGTTAATTGGCCTTACCGTGGCCGCAGTTGCTTTGTACACCAGATTTAATAGATTGGCTACAAAAAAGATATTGGCCCAATAGATGGCATGCAACCTTGGCCGTTTCATTAGGTCTATACTTTGTAAAATATGTCGATTATGAGAAGAACAATTTTTGTTGTGTTGCTGAGCTTTGTGGTTCTATCAGCCTGGTCTCAGCAAAAAGAAACCAGAAATGTGGGAGACTTCAACGGCATTGCCATGAATATTTCCGGCAAAGTATATGTAACGCAAGGCAATAAGAATGAGGTGATTGTGGAGGCTGATGGTGAGACACTCGAAGAAGTGATTACCGAAGTGCGAGGCAATAGACTGAGTATTTCAAGCCGATCAAGAAGAAGTTGGTTTAGCTGGGGCGACCGAGGCACTGGTAGGGTGAATGTGTACATTACCGTTCGCGATCTTAGAGAGGTGGTTGTTAGCGGAGCAGGAGATGTTATAGGGCAAAGACTTATAAAAACTGACGATTTGAGATTGTCCATTTCCGGTTCGGGAGATATAGAGCTGGAAGTAGATGCTAAAACAATACAGTCTAAGATTTCCGGTTCCGGCAACATAGACCTTAAAGGGTCGGCCCAAGAAGCATCACTAGGCATAAGCGGCTCAGGTAAGTACTATGCAGAAAGTCTAAAGGCCGATGACTACAACATAACCATCACCGGGTCTGGGAGGGCATCAGTTGCAGTTTTTGGCGAACTGGAGGTAAGAATTTCCGGCAGTGGTAGTGTGTACTATTCGGGTCAACCCACTGGAGTGAACACTAGTGTTTCAGGTTCTGGCAGAGTTAGGCGAAATAATTAATTCGCTTCTGGATTTTTCACTTTTAGAATAAACTCGCGATAACCTTCAATCAGCAGAAATTGTGCGGTTAAATAGGTGGCCATTATAGCCGGGGTACCCCAGGAGGCTTGTGCTACAAACCGATTGTAGGCAAGAATGCTGTCGCTCAATACAAAAAATAGAGCCCCAGCCATTATAAGCCAAAAACTATCGGAACCCGTCCTCTTCCATCGTTTTCTGGCCGTGATTGCCATTAGGCAAATAATAACGGTGTAGAGCAAAGCAGGCGCATACATATTCCCTAGTCCTGGCTTAACTACTGAAAACATGGCCAAACCATACAGCATAAAGGGAATGTCTTGCCATTGCGGTTTAAAACCTTTTTCCAAAACCGTTACTGCGCTCATGTTCACAAGAAGATAGACTACATGAGCCAACAAAAAGCTTAACAAACCGGCCAGAAAAAACCAGGCATTGTTTCCGCTAAAAATAAGAAGGGTGTCTCCCAAAAATGAAAAAACCAGAGCTGCCTTGATGTATCCATTCAGAGGGCTTTTGGGAGTGGTTCTAACAAAGTATAAAAACAGAGAAGGAATGAGTAAAGGTTTAGTGATCTGCCCCACGAGAGTCCAGTCGGCTAATAACGCGGCCAAATGAAAGACGCTGAGCAAAAAAAAGGGCGTAGCTTTTGGGTTAAACCTCATCGGAAGGGTTGTTAAACAGTTTTTCTCCCCAAGATAAGCCGAAGTTTAAAAATAAGAAGCCCAAAAGAGAGAGTATGGCACAAGCCAGAAAGGCTTCTCGTAAATTTTCAATCACATTACCATAGATGAGTCCGGCCGCAAAAGCTCCTAATCCAATACCTATTTCCAGGGCTATATACATGGTAGCAATGCCGCGTCCGCGGGCTTTGTCATGGCTTAGATCTATGGTCCAGGCATAAATGGTGGGCGTGTTTAAGCCAACGGCAATACCAAAAGCAATTGAACTGGCCAGTAGCATGGGTTTGGTATGTGTAAAAGCCACCATAATATCGGCCAGAGCTATTGCTATAGTGGCCCACTTAAGCACATAAACCCTTCCCTTTTTATCTGAAATTTTACCGGCCAGAATACGAATGAGAAGGGAAGAGAAAACGAAATAGCGGAAAAATATGCCCTTGCTTTCCTGATCGAAACCAACACTAATCGCCAGGTCGGGCATTAGCGTTAGGGCTGCGCCAAAAGAGAAGGAGGTGAGCAAGAACAATATCGAAGGATTAATTACCCTTGGTTCGAATACATCGGTTTTTCTAATCCTGAGCAATGCCAAACGAAAGGGCTGCTTTTCGGGAAGCGTTTCTTTCATGCCTACCAGAATGAGTACCGAAAGAATGGCCAAAACAGATGAGGTATAGAACATGGTGTCCAGACCAAACCATGCAGTTATTTTCGGGCCGTAACTAGGGCCTGCTGCCATGCCCAGGCTACCAAACAGCCCTGAATAGCCCATGGCTTCTCCACGCCTGTGGTTGGGCACAATATCGGCAATATAGGCCGAGGTGCCGGTAGGTTTAAAGCCGGTAGAAAATCCATGCAGAAAGCGCAGCAGCATGAATGCCCAAACACTACTCAACAATGGATAAAGAAAGCCGACCACAAAACACACGGCTGCTCCAAAAATCATAACCGGTATTCGCCCGACAGTGTCTGACAGTTTTCCACTAAATGGGCGCGATAATCCGGCTGTAACCGTAAATAGAGCAATCACCAACCCTTTTAGTTCGCCACCGCCAAGCGTGGTGAGGTAGTCGTACAGGTCGGGCACAATCATGTTGAAGCTCGAAAAAAAGAGAAACGAGCTAAGGCAGAGCAAAATGAACTGCAGGGAAAAAATGCTGTTTTGCTCTGTCATGCTTTACTGCTGCATCAAGTAGGCTTTAATGAAGTCGTCTAGTTCTCCATCCAGTACATTTTGCACATCGGTACGCTCAACTCCGGTTCGGTTGTCTTTCACCAATTTGTAGGGGTGTAATACGTAGTTTCTAATTTGAGAACCAAAGTCTACCCTTTTCTTTTCACCCTCCAGTTTGTCGCGTTCGGCATTGCGCTTTTCCATCTCCAGCTGATATAGCCTTGACTTTAGCAATGCCAAAGCCCGCTCTTTATTGTCTAGCTGAGAGCGTGTTTCGGTGTTTTCAATAACTATCCCTGTGGGGGCATGTTTCAGACGCACACCAGTTTCAACTTTGTTCACGTTTTGCCCACCGGCACCACCCGAACGAAAAGTATCCCAGGTAATATCTGCCGGGTTTATTTCTATCTCTATGGAATCGTCTATGACAGGATAAGCAAACACTGAAGCGAAAGAAGTATGTCTTCGTCCACCAGAGTCGAAAGGAGAAATACGAACCAAACGGTGCACTCCCGATTCTGACTTCAGTTGGCCATAGGCGAATTCGCCTTCAAACTCCAGGGTACATGATTTGAGACCGGCTACCTCGCCCGGCTGGTAGTTAACCTGCTTTACCTTCATGCCATGCCGTTCTCCCCACATAATGTACATGCGCATGAGTATCTCCGCCCAGTCATTACTTTCCGTGCCACCAGCTCCGGGGTTTATTTCTATAATGGCGTTAAGTTGATCCTCTTCGCCACTAAGCATTTTTTTAAACTCAACCTCTTCCAGTACGTCTAGAGCTGTTTGATAAGCGGCTTCCACTTCGGCCTCTTCTCCTTCGCCCATTTCGTAAAATTCGTACAAGGTGTCCAGGTCATCTACAGCTTCTTTAGCTTTTTCGAAGCTTTCTGTCCACACCTTTTTTGCTCGAATGGTTTTAAGAATTTTCTCAGCCTCTTTGGGGTCGTTCCAGAAGTCTGGTTGGGCTGTCACCAGTTCTTCCTCTTCTATTTCTTTTTTCTTGACATCGTAGTCAAAGATACCTCCTCAAGGCCGTGATACGCGCCTTCAAGTCTTTCAACTGATCTGTGTTCATGAATAATTTTTTTGGAGCTGCAAAAGTGGTGAAACCGTTGGGGTTTTACAAGGAGTATGGAGCTAAGAAAGTATTAAGTGTTACTCTTCTTAGGGTAGAATTTTTCTAAACCCCTTAAAAGCAAGGAACAACACTATGAAAAGGAGGAAAAGAACGGTAATGTTTTGCAGTGTGAGGGTCCAACCCAGGTTGGCTACATCAAGAAAGGGGTATGGATAAAAGTCCGATAGTTTACCCCTGCAGAGAATGTAAACTAAATAGATGCCCGGATAGGCCAATAGTTTGGGTAGATGGTTCCATTCAAAGGCCGTGCGAGTGGAGTAAAGCGCCCAGTAGAGGAATACTAGTATGGGGATTGCTGTATGGAGTAACTCATCTACTACCATTTGCAAACCTGTAGGCTCCCAAACATGGCGCAGTGCTATTTGGTACACGAGTCCCACCACAAAGATGTAGACGGTTACAAAAGTGAGTGATTCGGTGTGCGATAAAAAGCCTGGCATTTTTTTGCGGTTGAGGCTTAGTATGCCGAAGTAAAGGGCTACGAGCGTGTTGGTAAGAATAGTGAAGAAGCTGAAAAAACGGATAATCATTTCCGTAAGGCTTGTGGTGCGGTTTTCCAGCATCAAGTAGAACTGAGTAGCAACAGAAAAAAGAGCTAGTAAAGCAATTAGCGTGTGAAGTGTTTTTCTCATAGCAGGTAGCAGAAAATGGGAGTAGGCATTGGCCTGCAGCTACACTCAACACCAACTTCTAGCGCAAAACCAGATAGGCCTCAAACTTCTCCTTGGTTAAATCTACGCGTTTTCTCCTAAAAATCTTAAGCCCGTAGCCTGCTGCAACAAACGCACCGCTGGTTATGGTGGTGCCTTTGTCGAATGAAAAGTCGTTACCATCGATAATGGTATGATTAAACAGATCGAGAGCCAACAGGCCGTAACCGATGGTGGGGAGTAGGGCTTCGCCTTGCCGTAAAATCTGGGGGCGATTGGTAAAAGCGTTCTGAATGTCTATTTCCTCCAGCTGACTAATGAGAACAATGTTGTTCTCCAGCACAATGGTACTGTCTACAAAATCAGTTATCACGTCTTTGAAAAACTGATCCATTCCTTGCTGTCGATAAACAAAAGTGTCGCCCACCCGGTATTCGTATCTTCGGGTAGAGCCCTTTTTTCTTACTAACAGATATTCCTGAGCCTCTAGGGCTGAAAATGAAAAAAGCAGCAAAAGAAAGTAAATTATTTTTCTGACTTTCATCTTGCTGCTAAGTAAGGCAAAAACTTCGTTAAAGCGAGTTAAATCTTATATATCCAGCCGTGTTTATCGGCTATTTCGCCAGAACGTATACCGCTTAGTTCTTTAAGTATTTTTCTGGAGAAGAAGGAATCATCTGCAGCAGGCAGATTATAAACTTCATCTTCGTAGCCTATGGTAGCAATAGGGGCTATGGTGGCGGCCGTACCCACTCCAAAAGCTTCTTTGAGGCGTCCTTCTTTAGCAGCCGCAACTACCTCAGACACTGCCACTGGCCTTTCTTCTACTTTCACTCCCCATTCTCTTGCTATGGTAAGTACAGAGTCGCGGGTTATTCCTTTAAGTATTGTTCCTGAGGTTGGAGCAGTAATAAGCACATCATCAATCATAAACATGACATTCATGGTGCCGGACTCTTCAATGTACTGATGGGTTTTTCCATCGGTCCAGATGAGTTGGTCGAAGCCCATTTTTTGAGCCAAACGAGCAGGATACAGACTGGCCGCGTAGTTGCCTCCGGCTTTGGCAAATCCTGTTCCACCTTCGAACGCTCTGGAAAATTTAGTTTCAATTTTTACTCGTACCGGTTTGGTGTAATACGATCCGACCGGGCCGGTAATGATCATAAATCTGAAATTCTCAGATGGTCTGATACCAATGTATTCGTCCATACCAAAGACAAATGGTCTTATATACAGGGCTGTGCCGGGGGCAGAAGGAACCCACGAAGCATCAATTTTGAGTAGTTCGTTAAGGGCTTCCATAAATAAGCCTTCGGGCACTGCAGGAATACACATTCGTTCTGCAGAAATGTTCAGTCGCTTGGCGTTAGCTTCCGGCCTGAATACTACTACTTCGCCATCTTTGTTGCGGTAGGCTTTCAGCCCTTCGAAAATGGTAATACCATAATGCAAGGCAGAATTGGCAGGAGAAAGCGAAATGTTTTGATAGGGGACTATCCGTAAATCTTGCCATTGGCCATCCTTATAATCGGCCAGAAACATATGGTCTGAATAGAGTCTACCAAAGGGTATATTGTTTTCATCGAGCTCATTAATTCGCGATTGAGTGGTTTTCTCTATTCTGATGGCAGACGTTTCTATCATGATTAAAGGGTTATAGGTAGTGTACAAATTTAACTAAAAACAGGCTTGGTGCAAACCGTGTCGTTTATGTAAGATTCTCTAATTCAGTAAGTTATATTTCTGTTTATCAGAATATAATATGCTGAACGACTGGTGTTTCGGTCAAATATTCCGCAATTAAATCTTTTTGCCTAATAAATTTTGGGGCAATTTATTTCTTACGGGGCTCCCACTGATCCGCTAAAAAGAAGCAGGTCATGTACATTGGTTTCTACTAATCTAAATTGGAATGTAAAAAGGTTAGTAGTTTCTTTACTTAGTTCTTTTTTTTCTTTGAAGAAGACTTTAAAATGGGCAGTAAAAGCCAATGTAGTTGTTTGCAAACAATGAATGTACACGGTAGACCTTCTCAGGTGGTTTTATGGATTCTAATCTAGATTCTTTGTCTTAAGAAGATCGGGTTGTTTGAAATCAATAGGTTTTACTTCAAAGATAGTTTCGGACGGTAACTGCCTGTAAAAAGCATTAATGATTAATGAGATTAAAACGAAAATTTCTGAAACAAAATTTTTAATAAGACCTATTGCTGTATTGGTGATAATATTTTTCGGCCTGATAATTCCAAACTGGTATAATGCCGGAACTTGTATATTAGATGAAGGGCCAAAGGTTTGCGTGGACGTATGGGGCTATGGTTCGGATGGGACTCTTGGACTGACAAAAACATATACGGAACCCTTGCCAGATGAACAAGGTCCTTCTTGTACGGGAGAATATTAGACTTAGTAACATGGGTATCAGTTCCTGATACTCATGTTATATTGTATAGGTTAATCTTTAAAATCAAGATAAATGGTATAATGATGAGGTATTTTTTTTGTCTTTTTTTATTAGTCATTTTTAGCTGTAAAGAGAAGACTAATGTTGATTTAAGTCACAGATTTACATTATTAGAAAGTGGGGAAAGACTAGTTTTTCATTTAGATAGTGTAACGAAAAGGGACAATCTAGTTTCTATTTATTCAGAACCATTGAATGCTTTTTGTTTTTATAATGACTTGAATCACTCGTTATACTTTTATGATATTGAAAGTGGTCAGGTTTTATTAAAATCTGACTTAATGAAAGAAGGGCCTAATGCTGTAAGGGATGTCAAAGCTTTTTATCCTTTAAATTATGATTCCATTTTTCTATTCAGTTCAATATCACGGGAAATTATACTTATTGACTCTTCTGGTTCAGTTTTAAACCGTTATAATTTCTTGAAAGATTCTTCTTTAAATGCAGAAGTAGTATATCAGCCTAAATTTTTAAAGAATAATAATTCTTTACTCACAATGGTAAGGCCTTTGGGAAGAGTGCAGAGCGATTTTCTAGGAACTATCATCGATTATAGGTATGATTTAGATAGTTTAAGAATATTTTTTCCTTATCCTGATAGTCACAAGAATGCTTACTGGGGGGGCTCTTCAAGGCAATCATTCATGACTCTGAATAGCGATAAAAACCTTTTAGTTATAAGCTTTCCTTGGGACCCAGAGATTTATACATATTCACTTGATACTGGTGAAAAGAAGAGCTTTAGAGCTGATTCTGAAAACATGCCTACCGCTAAACCGTTTACAAATAATCAATCTAGGGAAGGCATTCGTGATTATTTGCTCTCTAATTCTTGGTATGGTCCTGTTTTATTTGACAGATATAGGCAGGTTTATTTGAGAGGCGGGGTCATCGGTAAGGATGTTGCAACATTGAATAGTGATAGGATATTAAATATTAATGGGGGAACTGATTTCATGACTACGATAATTCTGGATAGTGCATTTAATAAAGTTGGAGAGGTATTGGGTATTGGTATTTCTAACGCCACCTTCGCTACTGAAGATGCTTTGTATTTTTTTGACTCGAACTTTGAGCCTAATAATGAAGATATAATGGTCTTTTCAAAGTTCAAACTTGCACCTAATGACTAAGTAGGCTAATCGTTTTTTTCTTTTTGGATTCTTCTTTTGTTTAATAATCTAATGCGCGAACAAGAGTGATATTGACACTCTTTGGGACAAAGTAATCGAGCAAGGATCGAAAAGGGACTTTGATAAAAAGAAAGCGATACTTATCACTCCGTGCGCAGGATGTACTGGGTGTATTTCCAGCGCACAATACTTTGTTGTTGATCACATCGATAAACTGGAGGATTTAGGAGTTGTATTCACCTGGATAGGATCTAAAAAGTCTTTAAAAGTAGAGTTAGGACAGGAGATATATTACCACAAGAGAATTTTAATTGATACAACGAATTCTTTTTATTTACAGGGGTTAACGGATATCTATCCGGCTTTGACCTATATTTCTGATGCAAGAATAGATTCGATTGTGTACCAATCTCCAGAAAATCCAAATGCATTAAATAAGTTGATAAAATACTTATAAGGTGGCTAAGCTTTATGATCGAGGCTCCCACTTCACTTCTTCGGCATTCAATTCCTGAGCCATAAGCCGGCCTAGCACAAAGAGGTAGTCAGAAAGGCGGTTGAGGTACTTAATTACCAGAGGAGAAACTTTTTCCTGATCATTTAAAGCTATGCTTATGCGTTCAGCCCTTCGGCAAACACAGCGGGCGAGGTGGGCAAAGGATACCGACTGATGACCTCCGGGGAGTATAAAGCTGGTTAGCGCAGGCAGTTGCTCATCCATTCGATCCATCTCTGTTTCTAGCAGGTCTATATCGCTTTCGAACAAGTCGGGTTTAACTACTTTGTCTTTGCCGGGTTCGGTAGCCAGGTCGGCACCAAGAGTAAAAAGCCTGTCTTGAATGGTTTTGAGAATGTCTTTTCTATTTTGATTCACCGGCTGATCGCGGAGGAGGCCTATATAGCTATTTAGTTCATCGACTGTGCCATATGCCTCAATGCGTATGTGTGCCTTTGAAACACGAGCACCACCCAATAATGAGGTGGTGCCTGTATCTCCGGTTTTGGTATATATCTTCATGCAACTGTTCTGTTTCGAGGGGCTTAAGTTACAGATTTAGCCTCAAAAACAGCCGGTTGAACCTTTGTTAATGTTCTTCCTGATTGGCCATTTGTGCCTTCAGAATATTCACTTTGGTAGGGTTATGGTTTACTTCATCTTTTTCAATGAGGCCGTCTCTCAACCTTACAATTCGGTGGGAATACTGGGCAATATCGTCTTCATGAGTTACCATAATAATGGTATTGCCTTTTTCGTGTAGCTGGGCAAACAGATCCATAATGTCGTAAGACGTTTTGGTATCAAGGTTACCGGTTGGCTCATCGGCCAAAATAATAGACGGGTCGTTTACCAGTGCTCTGGCAATGGCTACACGTTGCCTCTGACCACCCGATAGCTCATTGGGTTTGTGATGAGCACGGGTATCGAGACCAACTCCGGCTAAAGCAGCCATGGCTTTCTCCTCTCTTTCCGCCTTGCTATATCCGGCATAAATAAGCGGAAGGGCCACATTTTCCAACGAAGTAGCTCTTGGTAAAAGGTTAAAGGTTTGAAATACGAAACCAATTTCTTTGTTTCTGATCTCTGCCAATTCGTTTTCAGTCATATCAGATACATCTTGTCCATTGAGAATGTACTGACCTCCTGAAGGGGTATCCAGGCAGCCAATCATGTTCATAAGGGTAGATTTACCGGAACCGGAAGGCCCCATAAAGGCTACGTATTCACCTTGCATGATTTCTATGCTAACCGACTTGAGTGCTCGGATGGTCTCGCTGCCCATCTGGTATATCTTGGAGATATCAGATGTCTTGATTACAGTTTTGCTCATATTCGTTGGACGTATCTAAATGCCGAAAAGTTTAATACAATACTTGTTTATTATGTAAATGGTTTAAACCCTGTGTTACCGATGTTTATTGTGTTTGGGGTATCGCCAATGGGAAAAGTGCTTGTGTATGGCTGAAAACCTATTTTTCACTTTCCCTCTAAACAAAAGAATCAAAAGATATTGGAGCACTGAAAAGACTTTCCGTGAACGGAAGAGGTACAGGATTACAGGCTCATGTCTGGCATGAGTTATAGAAGCCCCCGTCTATTGGTGTAGTGGTTCGGAAGCTTTTTACTGGTTTAAAGTGGGTGCGTTTCGTTCGAGTAGCCGCTCGAACTCCTTCCGAATGGTCTCAAGTTTTTCCTGACTCACCAGGGTCTCGAGCTTTTCAAAACTTGTTTCGGCAAAAGTTCTAAAACGGTTTTTTGCGCACAGGTAAATGTATACCTCGTGAAACTCAGCTGAGTTGGAATTAACCTTCAGGTTGTCTACCATAATATTGTATAGCTTTTCTGCTTCGGCTCCTTCATTTTCCAACAAGTCAAAAGTCTGAAGCGTGGAGTGAGTGTCGAAAGCGTTTTTGCCGGCCAAATGTATGAGGCTATCGATATACTCTTGGTCAGTCAACTGAGCTTTGTTGTTTACTAGTGCTTTGAGTTCTTTACTAAAATCGGCTGCCCTATCGTAGTTTTTAACTGTTTTAAGATCTTCCATAAAGTCTAAAAGACCTTGTTCATTATAACCTCTTTTGCGAGCATTGTTAATACACTCAACGGTGAGGTTGGCCTGGCCCTGATCATAGGCCCAAATGGCCTTTACGTAGTAAGGGAAGGCGGCTGCTCCGTAGTCGGAAGCGATCACTTCATCGATACTTAAGAAAGCTTTGGTCACTTCCCCCGCATGGTAGTAGGCAAAGCTGAGAGCGGTTTGCAAAAATGTATTGTAGGCCAGGTTTTTGGGACTGCTTTGATAGTAGGTGATGGTTTCAATGAGTTTTTGGGCATCGGGTCTCTTTTGTGCCAGAGCGGCATTATATAAGTAAAAGAGAGTTTCACGGCTCAGAAGGGTGTCGGGGTGAGGCTCATGGTCGAAGGGGAAGTATTGGTTTTGAGCGTTGGCCAGAGCCTGCCTATTTATTTTGAGGTGTAAGTCCTCAATATACTCATACTGAATGGTGGTGTCGAAATCAACTAGAGCTGCTACATCATAATTCAAGGCTGAAAGATTGGCTTCGCCCACCATGGCAGCATTTTGCCGGGTTGAGCTAAAGTACTTATAGGCCGAGTCATAGTTTTGATATTCGTAATGAGCCATACCCAAATTGTTCCTTGCCTCAGGGCTTTGTTCGATTTCAGGTGAATACATGAGTGAACTAAGGCTGCGGTAGAGATCGCTGTTTTGGGCATAATAATTACCCAGGGCTACTCGGGCTTTGGCATTGGGCCGACCTCTCACAATAGCCGAATAGTGCTGGGGTATTTCTTCTTTCTCCAATGCTGAGGTAGCCAATTGAGCCAGCGCATAGTTGGAACGGTAGTTATAGAAGTCGAAGAAAACACTTTGACGGTAGTATTGAGTAGCCAAAAGCTTGTTGTCTATTTTTTCAGCCAGGCAGGCCAACATGGCATATTGCCCTGCTTTGGCCTGATAGTATGGCCGATATTCTAAATAAAGGAAACCGCCTACTACGAGTATTATACTGAACAACCGAACGGTTAGCATGGGAGTACGCGGACCTTGAAAGAACATGTGCCACACTTGTATGTTTTGTAGCAGTGGAGGAATAAAGTTGATTAAAGCATAGATGAAGAATGCTGCACCAAAAGCTAAATGGCTAATAATGATTACCCATTCCAGCGCGTTCTGCAGGGAATCTATGGCATTAATTTTAGCATAGGCCATAAGTCCCAGGGTAAGTGCGCAAGCCAGCGGGTAAAGCCATTTTTTAAGGACAATGATATCTCCTCCTACATTAATGGTTGTGATCTTTTGATCGAAACATAAGTAACCGGAAACCATGGAGGCCAGGAGCAGGGTGAGTGGTTCAACTAAGTAAAGAGAGAACCTGATATCTTCATTTTTTTGAGCGAAAAGAAGGCCGGTGAGACCAAGGTATATGAGTCCTACGATGCCAAAGTGCATAAGCCCATTTTTACCTTTGGGAGCCCCTTGGGTGGTGAGTTTAAATAGGCTAAACAGGTTGTCGCCTGCTATAAATACAATAAAAAGAGCTGCCCATAGTAGTGGACCCGTTATACCGAATGATAACATAACAACACCGGGGTATTGCATATTGGGCAGCCAATGAATGAGTGCCAGAAAGGTACCATAGAAAAGGGTCATTGAAAGCGTTCTTGTGAGAACACTGGATTGTCTTTTAAATGCATGAAAAAAGTAGCTTAGCAGCAGATAACCTCCAATTAGCCCATAGGTTAGGTATGGGTGCGCCACTCCTAGTTCTTCCAGCCTTAATTGTATGAAAGCAAAAATGAGTAATCCGGAAAAAACAAAATAGCTGAAGCGGTTGAGGTAAGTAGATGCCACAGAGCCTACAATGAGCAATATCATAAAAATGGCTAGTAGGGCATACTGAGGCCATAATAGATACTGCATTTCCCCGGTAGTGAATTTTTGCCAGCTTATAATCTGGTCGGCCACAACCCCGGAAGGTTTGCTGTTCAGTTGAAAGTATTCTAACAAGAAGGGGCGAGTTTTGAGAGTCGACTCTACTTGCCAGGGCAGCACAAGATTATCGCCAACCCACCAGGCATATCCAACCCATAGAAGGGCAAGTATAGCCAGAGTTATGCATAGTGTCTTTAGTAGGTTAAATGCGGTGGTATTCAAGGTACAATGGTTGTTTGATGAACAGTCAACGCCAAATAAGACTAGTCATTTCGTTTCATAACCTGTGGAACTATAAAGAACTTGCCGTCCTGTTGCGGGGCATTTTTCAATGCTTGTTGCCTGTCAATGGTTGCTTCGGCTTTATCCGCTCTGAGCACATTAACTTCCCCGGTCATATGGGTGAGCGGCTCAACGCCCTCCGTGTTTACCTCGCGAAGCTTTTCTACCCAGTTCAATATTTCTCCCATGTCTTTTAACAGTTGGTCTTCTTCTTCAGGCTTAATGTTCAGCCGGGCAAGATGAGCCACTTTCTGTAGGGTTTCCTTATCTACTTTCATAACTGTTGAGCGTATCTTCGATGACTTTCCGGACTTCTTTTTTTAGCTTTTCCACGGCTTCATCACCAGTGCCTTCAGGCCAAATGGGTTCGTGTACAACCATTTCGATACGGCCTGGGTGCATGGTTAGAGGCGACTTGTCTGGCAAAAGTAGGTGATTATAGGGAATGCTGACGGGAACAATGGGGATTTGTTCGTTCACTGCAATACGAAAGCTACCTTCTTTAAAAGTAACAGTGTGTGGAGGGTTTTTGGTGAGAATGCCACCTTCAGGAAAAAAAACCACACTAAACCCTCTTCTTATTTCTTCCTGAGCTTTTAGCCAGCTTTTGTGTCTGCTTTTTAGGCTGGCTCTATCTACTAAAATATGAAGCCTGCTATACATGAAACCCCAAACCGGCACTTTTTTTAGCGAGGCCTTGCCAATGAATTTAAATTTATGGTTGATGAGTCCTAAGCTTGGAATATCGAGGAAAGAGGTGTGGTTGGCACAGAAGATGTACCGCTGCGATGTTTTCGGTTTCGCTCTATATATAACCCGTGTACGATTGAGAAATAGAAAAAAGAAGAATAACCGAGCCCACACATGGTTGATAAAAGGTGCTATGCCTTCAAGCGGGCGAATAAAAATAGCCAAAAGAAAAAATGGTAGAAGCACCAAAAAAATAAGCGCAAATACCAAAAGGCCATAGAAAGAATATATCCTAAGGAGTACTCTTCTCATAAAGTGGCGAAGATAGGGAAAATGATTTTGGATTGGTTTTCATTTGTTTATCATATGCAAAGCCGCCTGATATACATAGTCCCAAAATGCATCTTTGTCTTTTTCTGCAAAAGTGGCTTTTTCAAGAGCGGCATGCATGTGTTTGAGCCAATGGGTGGCTTCTTCTTTACCAATTTGCCATTGAAAGTGTCTACGCCTGAGCATGGGATGGCCGCGTTCATCGGTATAGGTTTGTCTTCCACCTAAAGCCTGTATAAGGAATAGCTTGAGTCGGTTTTTGGCAGGGAGTAAGTCTTCGGGATACATCGGGCGGATCAGTTCATCCTTTTCAATTCCATTGTAGAAATCATCTACCAACCGGAGTATGTTTTCTTCGCCTATGCGTTCGTAAAGGGTTTGTTGTTCGGGCATATTGTTCGGGAGATTCCTGACATTTTTCTTCCTCCTCAAAAATGGGAAGAAAAATTCTGGAATAACGTTGAGAGTTAGGCAGTTCTTAAAGCTTGGTCGAAGTCTTTCACTAAATCATCAATATTTTCAATGCCAACAGAAACTCTGATTAATGAAGGAGTGATGCCATTTTTCAAGCGGTCGGCTTCATCCATGTTGGAGCTACTCATAGTGTACGGGTGAGAAACCAACGTTTCCGTACTGCCCAACGAAATAGCCAGGTGAGCCAATTCCAACGCGTTGAGAAACCTAAAGGCTTCCGCTTCTCCACCATGTACTTCAAAGGCAATCATAGCACCACCGGAGTTGTTTTGTCTTTTGAAGAGCGCATATTGTGGATCGCTCTCAGGCATAAGTCCCAGGTAGTATGTAGCCTTTACTTTGGGGTGAGCTGCAAGGTATTCGGCCAATTTATGAGCATTACTCGCCTGTTTTTCCATTCTCAGGCCAATGGTTTCCATGCTTCTGGAGAGTAACCATGAGGTAAACGGTGAGGCGGTATTTCCCAGAATGGCTCTTTTCTGTTTCACCAGCTTCATTAGCTTTTCACTACCACTGGCTGCTCCTGCTATAATGTCGCTATGGCCTCCGATGTATTTGGTAGCCGAGTAAAGGTTAATGTCTGCACCATGCGCAAGTGGTTGCTGAAACAGGGGACCCATGTAAGTGTTGTCTACTGCAATTACAGCATTAGGGGCCAGTCTATCCCGAAGCTTTCGCACCATTTCAATATCTACCAGTGTGAGTGTAGGGTTAGCAGGGGTTTCAAGGTAAATCATCTTTAGTTTATCCCTTTTGGGGTGGTTGGCAAGTAGTTGCTCAACTTCTTTTTGGGTGGCGCCTCGCTCCATTTCAGCCCACTCAATACCCATCTGCACCGCATGTTTTTTTATAAAGGTATCCGTTCCGCCATAGAGGGGAGAAGACATCACAATTAAATCACCGGCCTGGCAAAAGCTAAGAATAGTAGTGGAAATGGCTGCCATACCACTTTCAAAAAAGGCAGCATCTTCTGCTCCATCCAGTTGAGCCAACCGATACTCGGCAGTTATGGCATTAGGGTGATTGAGGCGAGTATAAATAAGACTCGCATTTCGTTCTTCCAGAGGGATGTCTCCGGAAGCATTCATAAAGAATGCTTTGCCTTCTTCCGCGGTGTTGAACTTAAAGGTGGATGTCTGATAGATGGGGGGCTTTATGGAATTATAAGCCGAAGAAGGGTCGTGCCCTCCTGAAATAGCCCTACTCTCTGCAGAATATTTTTCGTGTTTCATTTTTTCTTAGTTCTTACCTGCAACGATGTGCCTTGCTGGCTAACCACCTCAATGGGTTGTCCGGCTTCAATATACTCTCCACGGGTGTATGCATCGTACAACTCATCGTTTATTTCTACTCGGCCACTTGGCCTTAGAATAGTAGCTGCTACTCCTTCTTTACCCACCAGGTCTTCATTATAAAAAGTGGAGGTATATCCCTCATCCTTGCGCTGAGTGGTGGTAAGTGCTATTCGCTGAAACATACTGGTTTGGGTGAGTCGATAGCCCATTATAATGAGTAGAATCACGGAGCCAAACACACCTAAGCCAACGGTGGTAGCAGCTTTGGTTATTTCTTTGGTGGGTACATAATCGAAGTTAAAATTATCGTTGCCCAACATCATGAAAATAAGCGACCCTACCGTACAAATTATGCCGGCAATGCCGGCTACTCCAAAACCTGGAATGACAAAGACCTCCAGAGCAATGAGGGCCAGTCCTACAAAAAACACAGCTATTTCCCAGTTGGCCGCCAGACCATTGAGGTAATATGGCACAAGGTACAGAACGAGTGCAACTCCCGCAGCAGCAAGAGGAAAGCCTACTCCAGGGGTTTGTAATTCAAAGAATATTCCTCCGGTAATTACAAGAATAAGTAAACCGCTTACCACTGGATTGAGAAAGAAGGCAATGATTCTTTCAGTTCGGGGAAGTGTATATCGAATCAGTTGATAGTCTACAATTTCGTTCTTCTCTAAAATATCCTGGATACTCGCTACCTCGGCTTCGCAATAGCCGTGTTTTAGGGCCTCAGAAGTAGTAAAGGTGATTACTTTCCCTTCTTCAGTTATACCCTCTATCACCACCCGGTCGTCTACCATGCCCTCGGCAATGAGCGGATCGCGCCCATTTTTTTCTGCTGTTGATCGCATTATTCCCCGCATATACGACTGGTATTTATCGGGTGCGGCCATGCCATCGGTGCCATTAACTACCGTAGCAGCTCCAATATTTGCACCGGGAACCATGTATATGCTATCGCAAGCAATAGAAATAAGTGCTCCGGCACTAGCTGCATCGTTATTTATAAATACCCAAACCGGTTTTTCATAATCTAAAATTCTTGTGCGAATGTCGTTCGCATCAATAACCGCTCCGCCATAGGTGTCCATTTCAATAATAATGAGGTCGGCCTCCTGTTCAGTGGCCTGAGTAAGGGCAAGGTCTACATAACGGTTCATGCGTGGGTCAATATCTCCCTTAACCTCCATAAGGAATACCTTTATAGTTCCTTCCTGGTACTTAGCCTGTTCACTCGCCCAGCCGGTAAAAAACAGTAATACGACACTTAAGCCTATTATTGATCGGGTAATGTATCTGATGCCTTTGTTCCCCACTTTATTCACTTATTTTTGTTCAAATTACAAAGAAAGCCAGTGTCTTCGGTGCTAAACCTTAAATTTTCACAACCGTTTGAATCGCCCGTTTGGGAGGTGAAATGTCATGATGATAAGCTGCTGATTAATACACGCAACCATGAGAATTTTCATTCTGCTTTTGCCTTGGTAGATCTTAAAAAAAAGGAGCTGCTGTGGCAAGGCCTGGAGTTTGAAGATCCTTGGTGGGTTAGTGCTTACCATCTGTACAACAATGTGGTTGTTTTTCAAAAGTTTGAAGATACCCAAAACATTGAATCTCGATCGGTGTTTGGGTTTGACCTCCAAAAGCAGGAGGTAGTTTGGAGTTTGGAAAATGTGAAATTGTTAGGCGCGCAAAATCGCTTACTGTATTTGACAATGCCTGAAGCTGAAGAGAAGTTGAGCTTTGATGTGCTTAAAGGTGACTGGACAGAGGCACAGAAGGTTGATAGAGAAGTGCCGCTGGAACAATATCCTGTTCATTATGAGGTCGATAATCCTCACTTTGAAACATTGGCCAGGTTTTTGGATTTGAAGGCCGGGCTAGAATTAAAAGGCAGTTGTGACTATCTGGAAGCGAGTGGAACGATTTTTATAGCCGCCAATCATGTGATGGATGAATTAAAAGCGTTAACTCTGTGTGTCTTCGATGAGAGCGGCAACCTTTTGCTTCGTGAATCGCTAGATAGTGGAGTGAAAGGGCTGGTCTCCGGGGCTTTTTTTATAGTTCAAGACGCACTTATATTTGTTACCGGAAAGAACGAGTTGAAGATTTACAGCATTGATGAGAAAAATTAGTTACACGATTGTATTTGGTATAGTATGCATGGGTGCCTTATTTGCGCAGACCGATTCCTTAGGTATTGAGCGTCAGGGCGATAAGGTGTTTGTAATTCATAAAGTACAGGCTCAGCAAACCTTGTATAGTCTTTCGCGCAGGTACAAAACAACCGTGTCCGAAATTAATAAGGCAAATCCTGTTTTGGCCAACGGCCTGCAAATAGGGCAAACCCTCAAGATTCCCTATGGAGGAGAAGTAATATCGCCCGATGCGGAGGTGACCAAACAGACCAAAGAGGTTACTCATACGGTTAAAGCCGGAGAAACGCTTTTTGCAATTGCCAGAAAGTATGAGGTGCAGGTTTCAGATATTAAAAACTGGAATAAACTTCCCTCTAATGCAATAGACTTGGGTCAAAAGCTGATTATTAAGAAAGATGTGCTGGTGCCTGTTGAAAAAGATACACCGATGGTAGAAACCACTTCTCAGGCCGAAACCAAACGTATTAATACGCCCGATTCAGTGAAAACCTCTGAGGTTCCGTTCAACAGTACAGCCTCACTACCAACCACCAAAGTGCAACCAAAAGAAGAGCAACCCGAGGAGGTAAATTATCCGGGTACACCCTTTCAGCAATTCCAGAAGGAAGGATTGGCGGAGGTGATTGATGAAAGCGAACCGTCTAATAAGTTTTTTGCCCTGCACCGAACTGCAAGAAAAGGCACGGTAATAAAAGTGAAAAACCTGATGAACGATCTTACGGTGTACGTTCGTGTAATCGGAACCATTCCTGAAACCTCAGAGAATGAAGACATCATCATTAAGCTTAACCAAAGGGCCTATGATCACCTGAAAGCGGTTGATAAGCGCTTTAGGGTGCAGATTACTTACGTACAGTAGATGCATACGGAAGCTTCGGCTCTCAGAGATTTCCTCGATGCAAAGGTTGAAGAATACAACCAGCCTGGATTTATTGAAAATGACCCGATAGTAATACCACACGCCTATAGTTCGCTACAGGATATTGAAATTGCTGGTTTTTGGGCATCTATATTGGCCTGGGGGCAGCGTGTTACTATTATAAATAAGTGCAAAGAGCTGTTTGCTCTTATGGATAATGCACCGTACCAGTTTGTGCTCCATCATTCTGAAGCAGACCTGAAAACATTGCTTCGGTTTAAACACCGCACCTTCAATACTACAGATACGCTCTATTTTGTGGCCTTTTTTAAACATTACTATCAACATCATAATAGTTTGGAAGATGCTTTCCTAATGGGGTTACAAGAGAATGATGCTGATGTAGGAAACGCCCTGACTCATTTTCACGATTTGTTTTTCAGTTTACCGGATGCTCCGCAACGTACCCGAAAACACATTGCTACACCGGCTAGAAAATCGGCTTGTAAACGGATAAATATGTTTCTCAGGTGGATGGTGAGAAGAGATAATAAGGGAGTAGACTTTGGCCTCTGGAGGCGCATAAACCCATCTCAGTTGGTTTGCCCCTGCGATTTACATGTGGAACGAGTGGCCCGAAAGTTAGGTCTAATTACCCGAAAGCCAACAGACTGGCGAACGGCTCTTGAACTCACTAGCAACCTTAAGACATTCGATGCACAAGACCCTGTGAAGTATGACTTTGCACTGTTTGGCCTGGGAATAGAAGAAAAGTTTTAGTGTGGATAGGGTTAACCACAACAAAGGCTATTGGCCCGGACTTTAAAATTTAGCCATACACTGCCGATTTTATTGTCTCCAAAGAGCAGGAGCTTTTCTCCATTCCTCCAGAGAAGCCAAATGTTCCTTATTAATGTAGCCCATTTCAATGGCCTGTTCTAGCATTATACTATAGTTGCTCAGGCAGTGAAGCGTGATGTTGGCTTTCTGAAAATTTTCTTCGGCTAAAGGAAAACCATAAGTGAAAATGGCTAACATGCCCAGTACTTCGTAACCGGCCGATCTTAGTGCCTCAGCAGCTTTCAGTGAGCTGCCTCCGGTAGAAACAAGGTCTTCTACCACCACCACTTTTTTGCCCGGATCTACTTTGCCTTCAATAAGGTTTTCCATACCATGGCCCTTGGGTTTGGACCGCACATAAATAAACGGTACTTCTAGCAAATCGGCCAACAAAGCTCCCTGCGGAATACCGGCAGTAGCCACTCCGGCCACGGCTTCTACTTCCGGAAAATATTGCCGGGCAGCATCAGCTAGTTTTTCTTTAATAAAAGTTCTGGTAGCCGGGTAAGAAAGCGACATACGGTTGTCGCAATAGATGGGAGACTTCCAGCCGGAGCTCCAGGTAAAGGGATTTTCTATATTTAACTTAATGGCCTCAATAGCCAGTAGGTCTGAAGCAATTTTTAAGGCCGTGGTTCTGTCAGCTTGTAGATTTTGCATGCCGCGAAGTTAGTAGATTTTTTTTCTGAAATTGACAGGAAGTTCATTCACCTTGTTAGCGAATTTTTTTTCATATTGACCCCGAATCTACTCAATCCATGAGGATCTATATTAAAGACAAACCTCTCAGAATTAAAAAGCCGGATGAAGTGGGTGATCTGGCGCAGTTTAACGGTATTGTCGAAGATGATGATCTGCTGATCAACGAAAAGTTGTTCAAAGGTAATCTGCTCATTCGAAATGCTACCCATAGTACCATTAAGTCGGTTCTCTTTATAATGCACAATAAGAAGCTCAAGAATTTGTCTTCTATTACTGTGCTCACAGAGAACTATGACGAGGCAATTGACTATATCAAGAGTAAGTTTAAAATACTGAAAGCCGGAGGGGGAGTGGTATACCGCGATGGTAGTATTTTGCTCATTCACCGACTGGGGAAGTGGGACTTACCCAAAGGTAAAATTGAGAAGGGCGAGTCTTTTGTTGAGGGGGCCAAGCGTGAGGTGCAGGAGGAGTGTAATATTAAGGTAAGAGTGAACCAGAAAATATGCACCACCTGGCATACATATACCAAGGGAGATAAAAGCATTCTTAAAAAGACCGTTTGGTATCTGATGGACTGCCTCGATGATTCCAAAATGAAACCTCAGCTGGAAGAAGATATAGATGAGGTACGTTGGATGAGCGAGAACGAGCTTAATGTAGCCCTCTACAACACCTACATGTCAATAGCTCATGTCTACAATAAGTTTAAAAAACTTAAAAAGACTCAGAGTGTATAAGGAAGGTATTTTTGAACATCTCCACCGTAGCGGTGCACCTCGCGAATAATCGATGAATTGACAGCCGCCAACTCCGGTGATGTGATTAGAAAAATGCTTTCTAGCTCGGTATTGAGATAGCGGTTTACCTGAGAAATGCTATTCTCATACTCAAAGTCAGTAGTGTTGCGTAAACCCCTAAGTATTACACTGGCGCCAATTTTAGAAGCCAAAGAGGCCGTGAGTTCGTTGTATACAACCACCGATACCTGGGGCACATGAGCAAAGGTTTCTTTGATCTTTTCTTCCATGTAGGAGATATCGAAGTATCGGTTCTGCTTTTGGCTGTTGTAGCCTATACCAATCACAATTTCGTCTACAATTTTAAGGCCTCTCAATACAATGTCTTCATGGCCTTTGGTAAATGGGTCGAACGAACCCGGGAAAATCGCTATTCGCTTCATTTTTTATGGCTTTGGATTGGTCTTTAAACCGTATTCCCGAAAATAACTGAATTTTATGGAATGCCTCCTTACCACTAACGATCAATTGGTAGCGGATAATTATAAGTTGGCTAGCACTTCAAAATACTCCTGATCTTCCAACTCATTGAATATGGGGTGCATAAGCACTCCTTCCGGGCGTTTGCCTAACTCAATGTGACGAAAGTATTTCTTTAGTATGGGCATGTTAAGGTCTACTTTTTCCTTAATTCCATGAAGTATGATGGGGGTAGACTGGCCTTCGGCACTAAACTGCTGCAGGGTCAGAAGAATGAGCTTGGTCAGGTGTTTGGCATCAGTAAACCGAAACTGATTGTATATGGCCAGTCTTTGTAGGTTGTAGCCCACAACTTGCACATCGCTGTTGTTTAGTGTAAGGTAAAGGCTGGCCGGAGCTTTACTCTTTATTTGCTTTTGCAGCCCTTTGAGGTAAGCTACAGACTGGTGGTTAAAATAAAGCGAAAGCTTGGGATATTTTTCTTTAAACCACTGCTTTAGTTCTGCGAGATAGCCAAAAGCCACGGCCGCACCCACATCGTCCAATACCTTAAAGTGGTATTCGTCTTTATTGGGGTCCGTTACCTCATTGAGTTGAACATAGTCTTTGCACAAACTCCGGTCGAAAACAGGAACCGGGACCAGCGCAAACTGTCGATTTCTCACAAACACCTGAATCTCTTTCCAAAAGCCAGCAGCAATCAGAATATGATCGTCATAAATGGTATTGAGATTTTCAATTAGGCTTTTGGCCGGGTTTAGCTCTCGGTTTTCAAAGAGCAATAGTTGTTTCTTTTTTACATCGAATACGGTGATTTGGCAATCAATATCCGACACAAAAAAAGAAAGGCGGTATTGACTTATTTTGTCAATATCCAGCCTTTCGTCTTTTATTGATATTATTTGAGAAGTCTCGGCTGCTCGCACAGTTTAGTTCCAGTTACCAGCAGTAGTGATATCAGTTTTAGAACCGAATCGTAGAGGTCTTCTCTTTTCGATTTCATGATCTTCAGTTCTTGTTCTGTCGAACGGATAAGTATCTACAACCTCAATGTAGTCTACACTCACTCCATTTCTTACAGAGTCTTTTGCATACAAAGAGAAGTATTTGCCGGGTGCATGAGGCAACTCAGGCAAAGTTCTTGGGTCAAAACCTGGTCGGAACAAAGAGTCTTTTACCGGTACAGCACCAATGGTGTCGTAGATAAACTCAGACTTCTCGGCACCGTAGGCAAGCATAGTGATCTTCTCAGTTCTCTGAATCAGATAGATTTTTCCGGTATCAACATATGCGATCAGTTTCTCCCAGGTGTCTGCGTAGTCACCATATGTTGCATGGTAGGCAGTCTGAGCGTCTCTGATTTTTTCAAGCTTGGTTTTCACCATGTTTTCTATTCTTTCAATCTCTTTTGCTTCGAGAATGGTGGTATTAATGCTGTCATAGAGCAAATACCCAACGCCTAAGGCGATGATGAAGAATAGAATCGTGAGTACTTTAGTTAGGTTCATCTTGGAGGTTGAATTTTCGTAAAATTAACTAATTTATTAGGTAATCTATAGTTCTGCGACCGCTATTTTATGGATAATTAATGAAATTTGAAATAACCTTTTAGATTAATCAATTCATTCAGGCTCTTTACGTTTTGCAATACATAGTGCAAACTACTCATTTCCGTTTCTTGTACTTTCTTAAGATCGTAAAATCCTATTTGCGTAAGCAGTTGAGCATCAACATCCATCTCAGGGTCGGTGCCTAAAATAGGAGTACCGGAACAAATTTCTACTTCAAAAAAGAGTTCTATGCCATGCAGGGGAGGATCTAAATATTCATGAACAAAAAGAAATTTTTTTATGGCAATGGTACAGCCTGTTTCTTCTTTGAACTCCCGAATGAGTGCTTGTTCGGCTGTTTCTCCATAGTTCATTCCACCTCCGGGAGGAGCCCACAGCCCATTGGCTACCCCTAAAGCCCTGTGGTGTACTAGCAGCAGTCGGTTGTTTTCAATACATATGCCACACACCCTTACCCTTAATTTTTGTCCGTATTGCAATTCAATTTGATCCTGAATTTTGCCCATGGTTCTTCGTGGCTAAGGCCTTACCAATATATTTGTGGAAAATAGATTATGGTAAAGGTATTCAATCAGAACTATAAAGCACGAATTGAGAAGTTTTTGGAGCGGCAGCACTTTATGAAGCTGGTGGGCTTCGATCTGAACGTGATCGATGAAGGAAGAACCGAAGGATGGTTGGAGCTTAGAGAAGAGCACCAACAACAAACGGGTTTAGTACATGGCGGGGTAACAGCTACTGTAGCCGACATAGTAGCGGGATTTTCGGCCTACACGGTGGTTGCTGAAGATCAGCATGTGGTAACAGGAGAAATAAAAATATCGTATTTCGCTCCCGGCCGGGGGCAAAAGCTTTATGCCAAAGGCTGGGTGGTGAAACAGGGTAAAAAAATGAACTTCTGTGAGGCTGAAGTTTGGTGTATAGATGGTGAAAAAAGAACACTCATTGCCAAAGCCACTACCACCATGGTGACTTTGTTTTCTGAAGATGTAGCGAAAAGAAAATCATAAGATTGGCCAGGCCTTCGGAAATACTGCTGCAAAAATTTCCCTTCCAGCCAACAGAAGGCCAGAAGAGGCTTTTTAGCTTGTTTGATGACTTTTTACTCAACAAGCGACTCCACAAACCTGTGTTGGTTCTTAAAGGCTATGCAGGAACCGGCAAAACAACAGTGGTAAGTGCTATTGTTCAGACGCTTCCTTTTTTTCAGTTTAAATATGTGCTAATGGCACCCACCGGCCGAGCGGCCAAAGTCATGTCGGGTTATAGCAAACGAACGGCTTTTACAATTCACAAAAAGGTTTTTCAGCAAACCGCAGAACCCGGTGGAGGGCTGGAGTTTAAAAGACAGTCCAACTATCACAAAAACACCGTGTTCATAGTCGATGAGGCCTCTATGATCTCAGATAGTGCCGAGTACGGACAAAAGGGCTTGCTCACCGACCTTATGGACTATGTGTTTTCACAAGAGGGAAATCGCTTATTGCTTATTGGAGACACAGCACAGTTGCCTCCGGTCGGTAATTTGGAAAGTCCGGCTTTAGAAAAGCCTTACTTGCAGCATCATTTCAAAGCTGAAGTTCAGAGTTTGGAGCTTACAGAGGTTATGCGTCAGGATGAGGACTCGGGCATTCTTTACAATGCTACCCATTTACGCAGTGAATTGCCGAAGGAGAGTTTTAGACTGAAGCTTACTACGGGACGTTTTAAGGATATTTTTAAAATGACAGGAGAGCGGTTGGAAGATGGCTTGCGCTATGCCTACGATAAGTATGGGGTAGAAAATACAGCCATCATATGCCGAAGCAATAAAAATGCTGTTCAATACAATCAGTATATACGAAGGGCTATACAGTATAGGGAAGATGAACTGGAAGCCGGAGATATTCTTATGATTGTGAGAAACAACTATCATTTTTTACCGGAGAATGCACCGGCCGGTTTTTTAGCCAATGGCGATTTTGTGGAGGTATTGAAGATAAAGCGTTTCGAAGAATTGTATGGCTTGCGCTTTGCCGAACTATCGCTTCGCCTGCTCGATTACCCCGACCAGGAGCCATTTGAGGCAAAGGTGATTTTAGACACACTCTATTCGCCTGAGGCTTCTTTGAACGATAAGGCGTATAAGAATCTCTATGAACAGGTGGCGGAAGACTATGCAGACCTAAGCACCAAACGGGAGCGCGCCAAAGCCCTTAAGAGCGATCCTTACCTGAATGCACTGCAAGTGAAATTTGCCTATGCTCTCACTTGTCATAAATCGCAGGGAGGGCAGTGGGAAGCGGTTTTTGTAGATCAGGGTTACCTAACTGAAGAAATGGTTAATCAGGAGTATATACGCTGGCTCTATACGGCCGTGACCCGGGCTACTAAAGAGCTTTATTTGGTCAATTTTCACCCCAGATTCTTTTAGCCGCAGGCCCAAAGCGCAGACTAGCCGGGAGTCTAATAGTACCTACAAAGCCTTATTGGCACCAATCAGAAGGAATATCCATCCTGCAATAAAGGCCAATCCACCAATGGGAGTAATAGCCCCGAGCCAGGTAATGTTGGTCAAGCTAAGGGTGTAGAGAGAGCCGCTAAAGACCAGAATACCTGCTACAAAAGCCCATGAGGCGTAGCTAAAATAAGGGGTGTTGGTGTGTAGCATTAAGAGACCAACAAGCAGTAGAGCCAAGGTATGATAGAATTGATATTTAACGGCAGTTTCGTAGGTTTCAATTCGTCCGTTGGCAGTGAGGGTAGCCTCAAGTCCATGAGCTCCAAATGCTCCCAGGCCAACACTCAAGGCTCCGAGTACACCGACTAATATTATTACTGTTTTTGCGGTCATTTCACTTCTTGTTTTATCCTATAAAAGGTCAGTTAATGATAATTTCGTTCACCAAATATGGCACTACCCACTCGAACCATGGTACTGCCTTCTTCCAACGCAATCTTATAATCTCCCGTCATGCCCATAGAAAGTTCTTTCATTTGTACTTTCTCCGAACGGAAGGCTTCTGCTACTTCATCGAATAAATTTTTGAGGTAGCGGAATTCGCTTCTCACCTGTTCCTGATTTTCTGTATTTGTGGCCATGCCCATAAACCCAACTATGCGTATATTCTCCATTCCTGCCAGGTCTGGAGACTTTAGCAGATCAAAGAGTTCGTCTTTATCGAGTCCGAACTTTGTTTCTTCACTGGCAATAAAAATCTGAAGCAGGCAGTCGATTACCCGATCGTGCTTCTGTGCTTGTTTGTTAATTTCCCTGAGCAGGCGCAGGCTGTCCACTCCATGAATCAGGTGAACAAAAGGGGCAATGTATTTGACTTTGTTTCTTTGCAGGTGGCCAATCATGTGCCATCGAATGTCTTTAGGCAGTGCTTCATACTTGGCCGTTAGCTCCTGAACCTTATTTTCTCCTAAATCTCTTTGTCCGCATTCGTAGGCCTGTAACAAATCGCTGTTGGGCTTAGTCTTACTCACGGCAATAAGCCTTGCCTTAAACGGAGCTAGTTCCTTATTAAAATGTGCAATATTTTCTGCAATACTCATTAGGATGCTTTTTAATGTGGAGTTTAGATTTCTATTATATTTGATTGCCCGAATGGGGCGCAATTTAGCATAAAAACAGCTGCTTGAGGCTTACTGTTCAATAAACCGAAATAAGATATATGCCAATAATTGGATCGATTTTAAAGAAGGGGATAAAACTGCGCGAGACGCTCGAACAAGACTACACTTCTCCCTATGATCTGCAAAAGAAAGAGTTATCTAAACTACTCATAAGCGCCAGGAATACGGCATTTGGAAGAGAATATAATTTTGTTGGCATTCTTGAACAATTCAGAAGCTTTGGCCAACACGACTTCTACGAGAGATTTAAAGAGAATATTCCTATTCACGATTATGATTCAATGAATGATAATTGGTGGTATAGAGTGCGCGAGGGAGAACCGGACGTAAGCTGGCCCGGCAAAACCAAATATTTTGCCCTGAGTTCAGGCACATCAGGAGCTTCTTCGAAGTTTATTCCGGTAACCAAAGACATGATCCGGCAAATTCGCAAGACCGGCACAAGGCATATTTATACACTTTCTAAGTATGATTTACCCGATAAGTTCTTTCAGTCGGGCATGCTCATGCTGGGAGGAAGTACTTCGCTCAATTTTTCAGGAAATTTCTACTATGGAGATCTAAGTGGTATTACTACCGGTCAGCTTCCTCTTTGGATCCAGGGATTTTCCAGGCCGAGTCCAAAAATTAAGAAACACAAAGATTGGGAAACCAAGCTTGAAGAGATTGTGGAGAATGCTCACAAATGGAATATTGGTATGATGGCGGGGGTGCCTGCCTGGATGACCATTTTGTTGGAGCGAATTATACAGAAAAATAAGCTCAATAATATTCATGATATATGGCCCAATCTTGAGGCTTTCGTACATGGAGGTGTGGCGTTTGAGCCCTACAGAAAGGGTTTTGACAAACTGCTAGGTAGGCCAATTCACTACATTGATACTTACCTGGCTTCAGAAGGCTTTATTGCGTTTCAGGATTCACCCGGAAAGCGCTCCATGAGGCTTATGCTGAATGGCGGTATTTTTCTGGAGTTTGTGCCGTTTAACGAGCAGAACTTTGACGATGAGGGACAAATAAAACCCGGGGCTCAGGCACTCATGGTAGATCAGGTAGAGGAAGATAAGGAATATGCTCTCCTTATTTCGACAGTTTCCGGTGCCTGGCGCTACTTAATAGGCGATACCGTGAAGATTGTGGATAAGCATGCTTCGGAAATTATTATTACGGGCAGAACAAAGCATTTCCTGAGTCTTTGTGGCGAACATCTTTCGGTAGATAACATGAACAGAGCGGTGCAAATGGCCGCTCAGGATTTCGACATAGTTGTTAAGGAGTTTACAGTGGCCGGTTTACCGGACGGAAGCCTCTTTGCCCATCATTGGTACGTTGGTGTAGATGGTACGGTAGATGAGGAAGCTCTACGACTGAAAATTGATGAATACCTTAAACAACTGAACGATGACTATGCAGTAGAGCGCAAACACGCTCTCAAGAATATTTATCTGAAAGTACTGCCCAATGAGGTCTTTTATGGGTGGATGAAATCGATTGGAAAAGAAGGAGGACAAACTAAGTTTCCTCGTGTACTTAAAAGGGAAAAACTCGAAAGCTGGCTTGCTTATCTGAAGCAAGCTTAAGCACTGGTCTATGGATATTGTTGTTAATGGATTGCTTTTTGGCCTGTTACTTTCTGTACTAATAGGTCCGGTATTTTTTGCACTCATACAAAACTCTATTGAGAAGGGGTTTTCTTCGGGGCTTTTTATGGCCATGGGTATTGCCCTTAGCGATAGCTTTTATATTGTGGTTACATACCTGGGGGTATCGCAACTGGTAGATAATGCCTCTTTCAATATTTGGTTAGGAGGAATTGGCGGGAGCATTATGTTGGTGTTTGGTACAATTTACCTACTTAAACCTGTGCCCCAGAAAGGACTCAGGCAAAAGCATCAGGAGTCTACCAAATGGTTTCAGCAAATATTAAAGGGGTTTTTCCTCAACGGGATTAACCCCTTCGTGTTATTTTTCTGGCTGGGCATTATTAGCAAGGTTACACTGGACTTTAAGTATACCAATGGTGAGGCGATCTCCTTTTTTATTGTACTCATAGCCACTGTGTTTATGGCCGATGTGGCCAAGTCTTATTTTGCCACCAAACTAAGTCAAATAGTAACGCCAAGGTTTATGAAGATAATGAACCGGGTGGTGGGGTTGGCTTTGTTACTCTTCAGTGTAAAGCTTTTCAATTTTGTGCTCGAGCAAAAGGGGATGGCCTTGTTTTAATTTCATAACTGTAGCCAGGGCAGGGAGTTTTAGTCTTCCAGTATGTTGCTCACAAAAGTGCTTTTAGAAGCTAAGAAGAGTAAGAAAAACAGAAGGCCCCACTTCACGTAAATGGGGTAAAAGTCGGTGGTGTTCTTATAGCGCGTCTCTTTAATTTCTGCCTTTTCGTATTGGTCAATAAGCTCAAAAACATTAGCCAGAGCTTCATTGTCAGAAACCCGATAGAACTGCCCGGAACCAATTTTGGCAATTTCTCTAAGAGTAGTCTCGTCTAGGGTGTTTTCTACATAGTTGGTTCTTCCAAAGAAGTCTTTACCATAAGGTACTTTGCCTTCTTTACCTATGCCAATGGTGTATATTTTAATGTCATAAGCTGCGGCCAACTCTGCGGCCGTTATAGGATCAATGTTTCCGGCCGTGTTGTCACCGTCCGAAAGAAGTATCATTACTTTGCTGGCTGCTTCCGACTCGCGCATGCGGTTGGTGCCCACTGCTATGGCACTGCCAATGGCTGTGCCTCGGTTTTCTATTTTATTAAAGTCAATCTCCTCATCGATAAACTTATAGAGCAGTTCATAGTCTGTAGTTAGCGGTGAAAGCGAGTAGGCATCGCCCGAAAAGATGACTAAGCCTATTCGATCCTGGCTTCTGCCCGAAATAAAATCACGTGCCGTGCGCTTGGCGGCTTCCAGTCGGTTAGGTTTAAAATCTTCAATTTGCATAGACTCCGAAATGTCTATGACCAGGGCAATGTCAATTCCCTCAGACCATTGTTCTACCAGTTCATTGGTGCGTTGCGGTCGGGCCAGGGCAATCAACAGCATCAGCAGTGTCAGCGCCATAAGTGCGTTGGGTATAAATCGCAGATAGCTGGTCCAGTGTTTCTGAATCTCCTTTTTGGGAAGAGCTACGGGAAGTTTTTGTTTTACCCGGGTGCCTATCAGCCACTTAAGTAAGAAAAGCAGTAGCACCACAGGAATGGTGTAAAACACAAAGAAGAACTCCCAGTCGAACGACTTAAAGGCTGATGGAGTGAACCATTCTAGCGAAAACCACTTGTAAACCGACTCGTCAAGCATTCTTAATTTCTTCCGTTATGTGGTTGTACCTGTCAATCGAATAATCTTTAAGAAATTCGAAATCGTTTTGCAAAGCACTTACTGCAATAGGGCTGTAAATGTTTCTGTCTATAGACTTGAGTGTTTCTTCCAGCGAAGAATTCTGCTGAATTTTTACTATTTCTTTTGTCGTTAACTTAGTAAAGGGCACTTGCTCCAGCGATTCCATGTAGGTTTTCCAAAATTTAAGTAACGACTCAATTTTGGTCTTGTCTGTTTCTGAAGAAATGGCCTCAATCTCTCGGTCAAATTCAGCCTGAAATTTCTCAAGCTTCTTTTTAAGCCGGTATAGCCTAATTCGTTTTCTTATCTCCTTGCCCCAAACAATGAGAACTACCAGGCAAATCAGACCCAGCAAAACTAGTCCTATAGTCCAGTAGGGGTAGTTAAACTGTAAAGACACCGGCTGAAAAGCATTGGTTTCGGCCAGGTTTACACTGTCGGGCATTTGGGTTACCACCTGGTTCAATACTATGGAATCTTTGGCGCTATAAACCGGTATGCTGTCTTTGCCGGTAAATACAAACACGGGAAGGGCCAAAAACTGAACCGTATCAATTTCAAAAGTGGCCAGGTAATACACCGCACTATCAATACTGTTTATGGTATCGGATCGGGTGTCGAAGTAGGCTTTGTCTAACAGCTCAAAGGGAGCAAAATTGAAGAGTGAATCGGGGAAAATAACCGGTCGGTTCTTTCTGTCTTTATAGCTGAGCGAATAAGCCACCGACTCCCCGATTTTAACACTGTCTTTGAGAAAATAGCCTATGGGCTTGGTTTCCTGTGCCTGAGCCAGGGACCATGCCAACGAAAAGAAAATCAGAAATACTGCTACCCTTCTAGTCACGTTTCATCGTTTTGTTTCTGATCTTGAATAGCTTTATGAGTTGAGGAACGTAGTTGTCTTTGGTGTTTATTTCCAGATAATTGATCTGATTCTTTCTGCAGAATCTTTCCAGCTCCCCTTTGTTTACGGTATATGTTTTTTCCAGTTTTTTTCGGAAGTCTTTAGAAGAGGTGTTTACCCAAACCGTTTTTTTGCTCTCCTGGTCATACACAGGTACTATACCCAGGTTGGGTAATTGTGTTTCCCGATCGTCTTTGAGATGAAGAACCACCAGATCGTGCCGATTGGCCAAAAGTCTGAGGCTTTGTTCATAGCCTTCGTCAATAAAATCGGAGATGAGCAGAATAACGCTCTTCTTATGAATGATTTCCAGAGCCTTTTTAATGGCCATGTCTATGTTGGTACGAGACGACCTGGGCCTACTGTTATACAATTCATGAATTATGGCATAGCCGTGTTTAATTCCCTTGCCCGACTTCACAAACTTTTCTTTCTGATCCGAAAAGCTCAGAAGTCCAACTCTGTTTTGTTGTTTTACCGCAGCTAGAGTTAATACACCGGTAATTTCCTTGCCCACATCTACCTTTTGAGCACCCGGGGTTCCAATTTCCTGTGAGGCACTAACATCGAGCAGAAAAAAAACAGTTTGTTCTTTTTCTTCCTTGAAGGTTTTTACAAAGGTGCCATGACCTTTGGCCGAAACGTTCCAATCGATGGTTCGGGTGTCATCACCGTACTGGTATTCGCGCACACCATCAAACTCAAGACCAGAACCCTTAAAGATGGAGTGAAAATCGCCCTGCATCCTTGAGTTAATGGCTTTCCTGATTTGTATTTCGTACTTCCTAAGCTTGGAAATGATGTGCTCCATAATGAAGGCCTAAAAATATGATTTATTTGATTCCAGCCGCTTTTTGAATGTCTTAATTTTGGTTAATTGCAAGCCGGCTACCAACATAACTCTTACCTTTGCAAGTCGTTGTAATAACGAGGCGAAAATAAACGGCTTCATACATGGCAAAAAAGCTTTTTTTACTGGCGGTTACATTCTTACTGGTGGCCTGCAAAAAAGAGGAGACCATACCCAGCGGTATCTTAACCAAAGAGCAGATGGTTGATCTAATGATTGACATTCGCATGGCAGAGGGCAAGGTAGGCACAATTTCGCTGAGTGCCGACTCGGCCAAGGTGCTTTATAAAGCCCTTGAGAAAAGAGTGTTGAATGCACATGGGTTAGACTCTGCCAGTTATGTAAAAAGCTATAATTTCTATTTAACAAGGCCCGAACTATTTCTCGAGGTGACAGATATTGTACTCGACAGTTTGAAGGCCCGAAACTCCAAACAATACAGTAGTAACTATTAAATGCTATACCCTTCTAATCTTGAGCTTAAATTAGGTTTCGATAAAATCAGAGAAAGCCTTAAAGAGGCCTGTGAAAGCAACCTAGGGAAAAGTTTTGTCGACAAAATCCGTTTTTCATCCGATAAGAACAGTATTGACAAATGGCTTAGCCAAACCGATGAGTTTGTGCAGATCATTGAATCGAAAGAGCTGTTTCCTAACTCCAACTATATCGATATTTCTCCGCTTTTCGGTAAAATAAGGGTAGATAACTCCTACCTGCTAGAGGAGGAGTTGTTCGATGTTATTTTGAGCCTAAAGACCTTAAACAAGTGTCTGGATTTTTTTCAGCAAAAGAGAGAATCTTACCCACATTTGGTAGAACTCACTTACCCTATTCTGTTCGATGAAGATTTGCTCTGGTCGCTGGCCAGAGTCTTTGACGAACGGGGTAAGCTCAAAGACAATGCCTCCGACAGGCTCTATGAAATACGGAAGGGTATACTTTCAGAAAAGCAGCGGTTGCGCAATGTGCTCGACAGCATTATTACACGAACCAAAAAGGAAGGTTATACTCCGGAAGATGTATCGGTAACTATTCGGAATGGGCGAATGGTAATCCCTGTTTTGGCCGAATACAAAAGGAGAGTAAAAGGGTTTATTCATGGAGAATCGGCCACAGGACAAACGGTTTACCTGGAGCCTACAGAAGTATTTGCCATTAACAACGAAGTGCAGGAACTGGAGTATGCCGAGCAGCGCGAAGTGGTGCGCATACTCATGGAATTGACCAGCTACCTGCGTCCGGAGATTGAAAACCTGCGGCAGTACATGCAGTTTCTTGGTCTCATAGATTTTATCAGAGCCAAGGCTCGCTTTGCGATAATGATAGATGCTCGTAAACCACAGTGGTCAGAAAAAAGGGAGTTTAACTGGCAGGTGGCTCAGCACCCTTTACTTCTTTTAAAACATAAAGAACTGGGCAAAGCAGTAGTGCCTCTCAATATTTATCTGGAACCACAAAAACGCATCTTAATAATTTCAGGGCCCAACGCAGGAGGAAAAAGTGTGTGTCTGAAAACCGTTGGCCTTTTGCAGTATATGCTGCAGTGTGGGTTGTTGGTTTCGGTACACGAAAGCTCTCGCTTTACTCTGTTCAAAGACCTGTTTATTGATATTGGCGATGAACAAAGCATTGAAAACGATCTAAGTACCTATAGTTCGCACCTCATAAGCATGAAACATTTGCTGGGACATGTAAACAAACAGAGTCTTTTTCTGATCGATGAATTTGGAACAGGTACAGAACCCCAGTATGGAGCAGCCATTGCCGAAGCCATTCTTATGGAGTTAAAGGCAAGCAAAGGCATGGGTGTAATTACCACTCATTATGGGAATTTAAAGGAGTATGCCGATAAGAACGAGGGGTTGGTGAATGGTGCCATGAAGTATGACCTCAAGAATTTGCAACCTCTATACGAACTTGAGATTGGTAAGCCGGGCAGCTCTTTTGCTTTAGAAATTGCCGGTAAAATAGGCTTACCCAACCAAACCATTGAAAACGCCAAAAAGCGAATAGGTATTGAGCAGGTGTCTTTTGACCAAATGCTGGGGCAACTTCAAATTCAACAACGCGAACTGGAGCTTTCGGAGAAAAAGGTGAAAATCAGAGAAAAAGAACTGGATGAGCTTACGGCACAATATGCGCAGCTAAAGGAGCATATTGAACGGCAGGAAAAGAAAATACTCAATGAGGCTAAGCAAAAAGCCAATGCCATTGTAAAAGAAGCCAATAAGGAGGTTGAGCGGGTTATTCGCGAAATTCAGGAGAAAAAGGCTGAAAAAGCAGCCGTTAAAAAGCAACGCGAAAAGCTGGAAAAACTAAAGCAGGAAACCACTGTTGAACAAGAGTACGAATTGGCCAGAGCCCAAAGCGAAGCCATTGCCATTGGAGACTATGTGAAGCTCAAGGGTCAGGATACCATTGGACAGGTGGTGAATATAAAAGGCAAAGATGCAGAACTGAGCATAGGAGAACTCACTTCGTTCGTAAGACTTAACAGGCTAGAAAAGGTGACCAGAAAAGCCTATAAGCAGCAAGGGCAGTCTGGTGGCTTTTCCGGTTATGACTATGCCTCTAAACAGGCGGAGTTTAATAGTAAAATAGACCTGAGAGGAATGCGTGCCGAAGAGGTTATTCCTTTGCTGTCTTCCTGGCTAGATGAGGCCATTTTATTAGGAATAAGAGACCTGCAAATAGTACATGGTAAGGGAAATGGCGTGTTAAGGCAAGTAACCCGAGACCATTTAAAGAACTATAAAGAAGTAGCTTCGGTAAAAGACGAACATGCCGACAGAGGAGGGGCAGGTGTTACGCTGGTTACACTCAAGTAAGTAAAAACAGCGCGTATGGTGAAAGCTTATGAGGCTACCTCCAGATTATCTTCTTGTTCAGGTTTAGACTTGCTTTTTGCGTTTTCCTTATCTGACAGATAAGCCAGAATTCTTTTTCTGATTTCCGGTATAGAAAGGTTCGAGTCTATGTAGCCATTTCTGATGATAGATATTTGCCCTGTTTCTTCAGAAACAGCCAGTATTAAGGAATCGGTAGCTTCTGACATTCCCAGGGCAGCTCTATGGCGCATACCAAAATTTGCAGGCAAGTCGCGTTCACTCACAGGAAGAATACATCGTGCAGCCAGAATTTTTCCTTCATAAATAATAATGGCACCATCGTGAAGCGGACTGTACTTATTGAATATGGAAATGAGTAACCTTTTGGAGAGCACCGCATCAAGCCGGTCGCCACTATCGGCATAAAACTTAAGCTCTGAGTTTCGGGAAAAGACCATGAGCGCACCGGTGTTGGTAGAAGAAAGGCTCTTGGCGGCTTCAATAATGGGGGTAATATTAAACGGTTCTCTAGCTTCTTTTCTCTTCCAGATCATAACGGTTTGTATGAGCCCGTCTTTTCTAAAGGTAGTTTTACCCAGTACGATCAAAAACTTTCTAATTTCTTGCGAAAAGATAATGATGGCTGCTAACACACCCACGCCCATAAATTGACCTAAAATACCGGCCAATAGCTCCATTTCTGCAGCCCGTACCACCAAGTAGGCCAGGTAAAGAACCAAAAAGCCTATGAGCACTCTTACGGCTACACTACCCTTCAATAGTTTGTATACCTGATAAAGCAACACGCTCACCAGTAGGATATCCAATATGTCTATCCACCGTATGTCAAGAAATCCTATTTTAAAAGCGAATATCAAGGGTTTAGTGCTTTATAAAGGTCAATGGTTTGTTTGGCTTCTTTTACATCGTGCACCCTCAGTATAGAAGCTCCCTGCTGCAGAGCGGCCATGTGCAAAGCCGTGGTGCCGTTGAGAGCTTCTTCAGGTGAAATGCTTAGTTTTTTATAAATCATCGATTTGCGCGATATTCCTACCAAAAGAGGTAGGCCAAGTCTTTTAAGATAACCTAAATTTCGCAGTAATTCATAGTTCTGCTCCATGCTTTTGGCAAAGCCAAAGCCGGGGTCTACCACAATATCGGCAACTCCCAGTTGCTGTAGTTGTTCCACAGCTATTCTTAGTTCCTTGCCAATATCGATCAGGAGATTATCATACACATTCTTTGAGTTCATGGTTTGAGGAGTGCCTCGCATGTGCATTAGTATATAGGGCACCTTCAGGTTTGCTACTTCTTGCCACATGTCCTCATCGAGTGAGCCCCCGCTTACATCGTTAACAATGTGAGCCCCTGCACATACAGCCTGCCGAGCCACAACCGAGCGAAAGGTGTCTACCGAAAGAAGTGCTTCGGGAAACTTAGTCGCAATCAGGTTTAGAGCTGTGGTAACACGTTTTATTTCCTCTTGTGGTAATACCTCTGCCGCACCGGGGCGTGTAGAATAACCGCCTATGTCCAGAATTAATGCCCCTTCGGTGAGCATTTGTTCAGCCTTTTTGAGAATGGCCGTTTCCTGGCTCACCCGGCTGTCCGAATAAAAAGAATCTGGGGTAACATTAATGATCCCCATTACCTGAGGCTCTTCCAAACTCACCAGATTTCCATTGATGTTCAATGTGGATTTAACCTCAAATAACTTATCTTTCGCGCTCAAGAATTCTGTCGACTTTAAATAATCAGCACCTTGGAGGAACAAACGGTAGGCGAATATAAAGAAGTTATTAAGGCCTGTAAAGACATATTTTTGAAGAAGGCCAAAGACTATGGAACGGCATGGAGAATATTACGGCTTTCTTCTATAACTGATCAGATTTTTATCAAGGCGCAGCGCATTCACTCGGTTCAAATGAAAGGCCAACAATTGGTTGAAGATGACCTGGAGGGTGATTTCATTGGAATCATTAACTATTGTGTGATTGCACTCATGCAAATGAACCTGACCGATAAAGATCCGTTGGAAATGGAGGTTGAGGTGCTGGAAAAACTGTATGACAAGTACGTGGAGGAAACTCTGGCCCTGCTAATGAATAAAAACCATGATTATGGTGAGGCTTGGCGCGATATGCGGGTCAGCTCAATGACAGACATAATTCTTATGAAGTTGTTGCGTGTAAAGCAGATTGAAGATAATAAGGGCAAAACCATTATCTCTGAAGGTATCGATGCCAATTATATGGATATGATCAACTATTCTGTATTTTGTCTCATACTAATGGGATTCGTAAAATCATGAAAATACTTAACTCAATTGCCCGCTATTTAGTGGGAGGGCTTTTTATCTTTTCTGGCCTTATTAAAGTAAACGACCCTGTGGGTACTCAAATAAAGCTGGAAGAGTATTTCACAGTTTTTGCAGTAGACATAGCTCCCTTCTTCGATTCGCTAAAGCCCCTGGCTTTGTTTTTTAGTATACTGCTTTCTACTCTTGAGGTGGTTCTGGGTATAGCCATTCTCATAAAGTATCGGGAGAAACTAGTTACTTCTTTACTGTTGGGAATGATTGTGTTCTTTACGTTTCTTACCTTCTACAGTGCCTATTTTAATAAAGTGACCGATTGCGGTTGTTTTGGTGATGCTATTAAGCTTACTCCGTGGCAGTCGTTCATTAAAGATATTATTCTGTTGGTGTTTATTGTTGTGCTATTCATCAACCGCAAGGTTAACAACAATCCTAATCCTTCCGGCAAACGTCATTTAGTGATTGGGCTGTCTACGGTGTTCTGTCTTACGGTGGCCTATTTATCTATTAACCACCTTCCGTTTATCGATTTTAGAGCTTACAAAGCAGGCACTGTGATTCCAGAGGCTATGATGCCCCCTGCGGATGACCCCAACCAGGTGCCAAAAATTACGAATTATGCCCTTTGGGGAGACGAGGACGATTTTACCATGGAGTCGCTGTCGGGTAAGAAACTATTGGTGGTGGTGCACGATGTAGAGCATACGGAGCGCAGAGCCTATTCCATGTTGAACAGTCTGATCAGCTCAATTGAAACCGAAGTTGGCGTTGCGGCCGTTACAGCATCGGCAGGGCCAGAGTTTGAGAGCCTGCGCCACGATGTTCAGTTGGCAGTTCCTTACTATTACTCCGATAAAACGTTGTTGAAAACAATGATTCGCTCCAACCCCGGATTAGTGCTGTTAAAAGATGGAGAGGTCATTAAAAAGTGGCACTATAACGATATCCCCTCAGCAACCGAATTGCTCAATGTCCTGAATAAGTAATGAAGACTATTCCTGGAAATATCTTTTTGGTAGGCTTGGCAGGCTCGGGTAAAACCACTTTGGGTAGCCAGCTTGCAGAGCGATTAAATAAAACCTTTGTAGACCTTGACCATGCCATTGTTTCAAGAATTGGCATGAGCATTCCCGAGTATTTTGAGCGGCAGGGCGAAGGGAATTTTAGATTGCAGGAAAAGGAGGCTCTTCATGAGATATGCGCCACGCAAGAGAATTTTGTAATGGCCACAGGGGGAGGTGCTCCTTGCTATCACTTCAATATAGATACCATGAATGAACACGGCACCACTGTGTATCTAGATGTGAGCCCCGGTGACTTAGCCCTAAGAATACTGGAAGAGGGTGTTGAAAAACGACCAATCTTTAAGAGTTACGATCAGCAGGATTTAATTCAGGAAATAAGAGCGCTTAAAGAGACCCGCGAAAGCTTTTACAAACAGGCGAAAATAAAAATTCGAGATAATCAGATCACGGTAGAAATGATTATCTCGAACCTTCATTAAAGTGAGTGGCTCACTAAAAATTCAACCCAAAAGTGAGGCTCCCTTTGGTGAGCTTACTTTCTGTTATAGCCGTTGGTCCACTGCCATCAACAAAGGTGTATGAAGTAAATGAGTCTTTGAAATTGGTCTGGGAGATGGCCAGATCTACAAAGTACCTTCCCACATTTACGCCAAAGCCTCCACTAACCGTTGTTCGTGAGCGATCCAGGCCATCGAACGATTCTTTAAACGGATCGCCCATAGAGGCATACCCCATTCTGAAACGGAATATGTTATACCTGTACTCACCTCCAAGCCTGATATTAGTGGTGGCCTGATAAATATTGTTGATGGTGCCGTTATCACTCTCCGAGTCAAAGTCAATTGAAGATATATGGGCATTGGAATAGTTTAGACGCTCCACATCGGCCGTTATAAATCCGCTCTTGCCAATGAAGAACGCCACACCCAAATTCAGTTTTGAAGGTGTACGCAATCTATAATCAGAAAAGAAAATATTAGTAGCACTTTGTAATGAGTTCAATACGGTGTCTTCCTGAATAATTCTGTTCCCATTGTCGTCAGTGAAGTTGGCTACATCATAGTTATTGTATTCCGAGCGGTAAATCGCATCGCTTTCTTCACTGAAACTATACCAGGTTGGAGAAGTATATGATGCGCCCAACCGTACCAAGTCTGATGGTCTGAAAATTACTCCCAGGTTCACGTTGAGCCCTGAACCAGTCACATCCAGTCGTTCATCTACCTGAAAACTGGATAATGCAGGGTCGTTAAAGTTTTCCGTAAAAACCCGGTGCGAAGAGTAATCGGAAGAAACAAAGCCGAAACCAGCTCCTAGGTACAGTTGGTCATTAAAATTACCTCCAAAAGAAACGTTAATCTGATCGGTGCTTCCTCTTCTGAGAATGCGTTCGTTCTGGCGCGGAAAGCCTTGAACAAAAGATACATAAACATCTTCGGCATCGGGCAGCGGATTGATCAGGTAATGATCATACCCAACCTGTTCAATACCTCCCAGCTCTTCAGGGAAAAAACCATCTGCCCTGTCGAGCATGGCATCAATTATTGAGCTGTTGTTGTTTTGACCCGAATAGGAAAGGAGCTGGTTGAAATTATTCGTACGGTTGTAAGTTACAGCCAGCGTACCTCCACGCCATGCCCCAGGCTCCAGATCGCCTTTATTAAAGTTTATCGCTAGTCCAAAATTGGCGATCTCCAGCTTGGTGTCTTCATTCAATACATTGTTGCCAAGAAAATCATTGTTAAACTTTTTAAAGTTCAGGCTCGGAGTCAGGACAAACTGTGACCGGTTGAAAAAACCCAGGCCGGCCGGGTTAATGGCCGAAGCCCCCAAGTCGCCCCCAAGTACAGACCCTGCTCCGCCAATGCCTTGAAAACGTGAGGTACCAAAGGGCAATGTTTGCGAAAACCTTAGTGCATCTTGGTAATAGCCAAAGCTTCCCGGTTCAATTTGTGCTTGACCATTTTGGTTCAGGCAAACCACTGCCAGACCAACTATAAATAGCTGATATATTCTTTTCATATTTTAAGTTTTTGATTTACTGTTAGTTGCCTCGTCCCGAACGGCTTGAACCCGATGACGATCTCGAAGAGCCGCTGCTCGAACCGGATGATCGGCTGCCAGAGCTCGACCCGCTACTGCGAACTGACCCTCCGGAAGATCTGGAAGAACTGCTTCCACTACTTCTAACACCAATTCCGCTACTGCTACGGCCAGAAGAACTACCTCTGCTAAATGTACCGGAGCTAGAACGACTTCTCGATGAAGAACGGTCGAAGGAAATTCTGCTTCGTGTATTGGCCGAACTGCCAGACTGTCTTCCGTAGGTTGGTACGCGATAGTTGGCAGAAGACCTGCTGGAGCTTATTCTTCTATCGTCATATGTTCTGTTCGATACGGCTGTTCTGGCTGAACGAGAAGCACTGGTTCTGTAAGCCGAACTACTTACTCTGGTGTTGTTATCGAAGCGGTAAGCATCTGTACGCACTCTACGGCTACTTCTTTCCAGAGCAGCGTCTACACTAGAGCGGCTCGATCTGACACCCGTAGTGTTACTAGAGCTACTTGATACACGTCCGCTTGAAACGGAAGATCGTGACCCTCTTGGGTTATCTATAGCCGCAAGGCTCGACCGGGTTCTTGTGCCATTGTTGGCATCGGCCCTTACACTGGATACTGATGTAGAGCGTAATCTTCCACCCCTTGTATAGTCATTTCTTCTTTGGTAGTAGTCGTTATCAACAATTATAACGTTGTTTCTTCTCCAATACCAGTAGTCGTTTCTCCAGCCCCAACGAGGGTATCCGCCCCAAGCCACGGTGTTGTAGAATCCAAAATCCCAAAACGGATCGTAACTCCAGTAAGAAACGAATCTTCTCGACCAGAAGGGTCTGTAGCCCACCGACCAGAAGTAAGGATCATAAAACTCGCCATAGAAAGGATGTCCCCAGGGAAGGCCAGACACATAGTAAGGACTATTGAAAGCTCCCCAACCAAGGCCCGCACCAAAACCATAGTTTATGTTGAAATTGACCGTTGGGTTTCTTCTGGTAGTTATGCTCTGATTGCTTGCATAACTATCCATAGCCCGGGTGTTACCCAGATAGTATTGCTCATACCAGGCATTTCTAAATTGAAAGTCGGCTCTGATGATATCGTTGAAAGTAACCGCATCCATGTCTTCCCAGTCAAGTGGAAGGTCATAATTCTTCAGTAGGTTATTATTATAGTCCCAAACAAAATCATCATAGTTTAGCTCAGAGGCTTTGGATACCCGTGGTTCCAATTCTTCAAAATAAACCACCTCTTTGGGCTCACCATTGTTGTATTTCTCAATGAGCGAAGCATCTACTTTATCGTCTGAGCTTTTCTCCAGAGTAATTACATCTTCACCCAGGTCAGCCTGGCTTTCCGGGTTTAATACAACCTTCTTAGGTTGGGTTCTATCGGCCGATGTAAAGTATACATCGTCATATTCACCTTGTTGAACAGGAAGTGAGGCACAGCCGGCAAAAACGGCTAGTGTCAGTAAGGTTGATGCAATCTTAAAATAACTGGAGTTTTTCATGGCTATCCTTTCTGGTTTAAACTTAACGTCTAATTCTCTTATTTGGTCGAGAAAATACCTGAAAATTCTATCTTTGTCCGATATTTTCCAGCCTGTAAAGGAGCAAGTATCATACCAACTATCAAGAAATGAGCAAAGGTTTACCTAAACGCAGCGAAGACTATTCCCTATGGTACAACGAATTGGTGAAGAAGGCCGATCTGGCTGAAAACTCACCGGTTAGAGGATGTATGGTTATTAAGCCCTATGGGTTTAGTATTTGGGAGAAAATGCAAGCGGAAATCGACCGCATGTTTAAAGAAACAGGGCATACTAACGCCTATTTCCCCTTGTTTATTCCCAAGTCCTATTTAAGTAAGGAAGCCGACCATGTGGAGGGATTTGCTAAGGAATGTGCTGTGGTAACCCATTACCGACTTAAGAACGATGAGAACGGAAACGGTGTGGTAGTAGATCCGGAAGCGAAACTAGAAGAAGAGCTAATTGTGAGGCCTACCTCCGAAACAGTCATTTGGAGTACTTATAAAAACTGGATTCAGTCTTACAGGGACCTGCCAATTTTGGTCAACCAATGGGCCAATGTGGTGCGTTGGGAGATGCGAACAAGGCTTTTTTTGCGTACCGCTGAGTTTCTTTGGCAGGAAGGACATACGGCACATGCGACCAAACAAGAGGCTATTGATGAGTCTGTACAAATGATGAATGTTTATGCTCAGTTTGCCGAGGAGTTTATGGCGTTGCCAGTAGTAAAAGGAGTGAAGTCTGAAGCTGAGCGATTTGCCGGTGCCATTGAGACCTATTGTATAGAGGCCTTAATGCAAGACGGGAAAGCGTTGCAGGCTGGTACTTCGCACTTCTTAGGTCAGAACTTTGCCAAAGCATTTGATGTAAAGTTTGCCACTAAAGAGGGGGGGCTGGAATACGTATGGGGAACGTCTTGGGGGGTAAGCACACGCCTGATGGGAGCGCTTATTATGGCTCATTCAGACGATCAGGGCTTGGTGTTGCCTCCAAAATTGGCCCCTATTCAGGTGGTGATTGTTCCTATTTACAAAGGCGATGACCAATTGGCTCAAATCAGCGAAAAAGTAGCTGAAATTCAGTCTAAACTAAGAGCAAAGGGCATTAGTGTAAAGTTTGACAGCCGGGACACTCACAAGCCCGGGTTTAAATTTGCAGAGTGGGAGCTTAAAGGGGTGCCTGTTCGGTTGGCTATAGGCCCTCGCGATTTGGAAAACAATACACTGGAAATAGCCAGAAGAGATACCGGGGAGAAACAGTCTTTCGATCTTTCTGAAGACATTGCCCTTAAGGTTGAAAGCCTGCTTGAGGATATACAAAAGAATATTTACCAAAAGGCGATCAATTTCCGGGAAAGCCATACTACAGAGGTGAACTCGTATGATGAGTTTAAAGAAGTACTGGAAGGCAAGGGAGGCTTTGTCTCTGCGCATTGGGACGGAACTGCCGAAACGGAAGAAAAGATTAAGGAAGAAACCAAAGCCACAATCCGATGCATTCCTTTGGATCAAAAGCAGGAGGAGGGAGCTTGTATCTACTCCGGAAAACCCTCTAAGGGAAGAGTACTTTTTGCGAAGGCTTACTAAAGCCCGTTTCATTTTATATGTATATTGGTGTGATTTAGTTAAACACCCATGGGCGACTGGCTTTCGGTACTTTTATTAATACTTGTTGGACTAGTTCTAATTTACTTAGAGCTGTTGTTTGTGCCAGGCACCACTATACTCGGACTTATTGGCTTAGGCCTATGCTTAACGGGGATTTATCTCAGTTATACCAGTCTTGGAAGCAGTACCGGTAATTGGGTGTTGGCAGGTACCCTAATGCTTTCTATTGTCGGTCTTGTTTTTAGTTTTAGATCTAAGTCTTGGCATAGATTTTCGCTCAAAACCGCCAACAACAGTAAGGTGAATGAAGACTATTATTCAGGTCTCCAAATTGAGATGCGTGGAATAGCACTCTCCGATTTAAAACCAATTGGTAAAGGAGAATTTAATCATAAAACCTATGAGGTAAGGTCTAGCGGGGAGCACATAGCTTCCGGATCGAGCATTAAGATTACCAAAGTAGAGGGCAACAAAATTATAGTAGAAACAATAACCACTAGTTAATGGAAAATTATACTGTACTCATAGCCGTAATAGGCGGTATTATATTACTCTTCGTGTTCTTGTACTTTGTGCCAGTAAATCTGTGGATTACCGCACAATTCTCGAATGTAAGGGTTGGTCTGCTAGAGCTCGTATTTATGCGGATCAGGAAGGTTCCGCCTAGAATTGTGGTGGAATCCATGATTACTGCAACTAAAGCCGGGCTCGAAGTTAGTACAGCTGATTTGGAAACCCACTACTTGGCGGGAGGTAATGTCCCTTCTGTCATCAAGGCCTTGATTTCTGCCGATAAGGCCAATATAAGCCTTACTTTTAAACAAGCGACAGCCATTGATTTGGCCGGAAGAGATGTATTCGAAGCGGTACAGATTTCTGTAAACCCTAAAGTAATTACTACACCTAAAGTTGCGGCTGTTGCGGCCGATGGTATTCAGTTGATAGCCATTGCCAGGGTAACCGTAAGAGCCAACATCCAACAATTGGTTGGAGGTGCTGGAGAAGATACTATTTTGGCCAGGGTAGGTGAAGGGATTGTGACATCCATTGGTTCTGCAGGAACCCATAAAGAAGTGTTAGAAAATCCTGATAAGATTTCGAAGCTGGTGCTACAAAGAGGTTTAGATGCCGGAACGGCTTTTGAAATTCTTTCCATCGATATAGCCGATGTGGATGTTGGAGCCAATATTGGAGCGCAACTACAAACCGATCAGGCACAGGCCGATTTAAAAGTTGCCGAAGCCAAGGCCGAAGAAAGAAGGGCTATGGCCGTTGCCAACGAACAAGAGATGAAAGCCAAGTCTCAAGAGGCGCGAGCTAAGGTAATCGAAGCGGAAGCTGAAATTCCAAAGGCTATCGCTGAGGCATTCAGATCAGGAAACCTTGGAGTAATGGACTACTACAAGTTTGAAAACATAAAAGCCGATACCGATATGAGAGAATCCATAGCTAACCCTTCTCAAAAATCGGGAGGTGCCGGAAAGCGAAGAAGCGATGGGGGAAGTTCCAAAAGCTAGTCTAAAAGCCGGTACAAAGAAAACATAAGGAAGTGGCCCATAAGTCAGTTGAGTGCACCCCCTAGCCAGACTGCCGATAAGGGTATCTGAATTTCAAAATTAGGAGGCCCTGTGGCTTCGAGGTTTCTGGACTGAATGGTGATTAGAGGTTACTTATTCAGATTCTATTGAAGTAAACCAACTTGCGTTAGAGGTTGTGTTTTCATAGCGCCTATAAGGAGCGTTGGTGAAAATACAATAGTCCATCCGATTTAAGCAGGGAACCTTGTGGCGAGTTTTAAGACTTTTGAGATGACCTCTTTTCTTTTGAGGCTATTCCTTTTAATGGTGGGGCGGTAGCTCAATGCTCCGTGCGGTGAGAAGAGTGTCTAGTTAAGCTTGTATTTCTTGGTTTCGCTACCTTTAAAGCCTAAGAAAAGTTCTCCATACTGTTTTATGGATTTGTAAATGGTGGGTAGTATATCATTGCCTGATTTATTTATGACGCCATATAGTCCCTGTCTCTCCACCAGAAAATAGCCATTAGACAACGGTACAATACTATCGAATGATGGGTTTTTGATGATCTGACCATCACCAGAGGCTAGCCCGATTTTTGAATCGGCATACAATAAAAAGTAGTCTTCAATTCTTTCGATCAGGTCATAGTTCAGCGAAACTACCGCTTGGCCATTAATGTCTATGATTCCCCAACGGCTTGCACTTTCAACAATGGAAAGGCCATTTCTGAAGGCCTCCACTTGGTCAAAATTTGGTTGGATAATGAGGGTTTCGTCTTCATTTACAAAACCCCATTTCCCAATGAGTTTCACAGAAAATAAGCCTTCACTGTATTGACCTACCTCTTCGTAGCGGTTGGCTATGGTAAGTTGTGCTCGCGTATTAATGAAACCCCATTGCGCATTTTTCCGAATTGGAATAAAATCGTTGAGTTGCTTTCCCAAGGAATCAATGGAAGTGTCCAGCGCAAAAGCCTCTTGGTCAGTAGGTTTAAAAAAGAAGCGCTTACCGTCCCTTTCCAGCAGCAAGGTGTTGGGGTCTATGGAAATTACCTTTTGGTAGTGGTGTTCCAAAAGAGGAGTTCCATTGAATTGGTACAACCTATAGGTGCCATCGGGACTCATTTTTACAATAGCTCCGGAAGAGTAATTGAAATCAGACTGGTCTCTGTATATAGGTTTTCCATACCAGTCAGCTAGTCCCCATTCAGTTCCTTGTTTATAGTAAACGTACTGCTGGTCTATAAATCTTAAACTGTCATAATAGGGAGTCATTATCCACAAACCCTTACTGTTAATCATTCCATAATTACCATTATAGTAAGCAATGGCTCTGTCGCTTGTAAACTCAGAGAGGTAATCGTACAGGAAGGGAGTTGTTTCTTTACCGTTTGAGCCTAGAAGGCCTATTTTATCATTCCTTTGGGCTTGAAAGTAGCCATTGTTCAAAGAAACGATGGATTGGTAGTTGAATAAATTGATTTTTTTACCCCTATAGTCAAAAACAGACCAGTTGTGTCCATCGGCCTGGCTTATTTTTCCGAAAAATACTTCGTCATAAAGCTGCACTTCCTCAAACGAATCACGGAATAATGACTTACCATTGACGTCATAAACATTTAGACGATTGTCATTTTTGTTCCTGGTAACATAGCCGTGCCTTCCGGCTTTTATTAATTCTTGATCATCACTAAAACTGAGATAATTGGCTGCCCGATCGAGTAACCCTACATCGATATGAGACTTAGACACAAAGTGCCCATTGCTTAGCACCTCAATCGTGTTGAAAAAGTGCGATCTCGTAAAGCCCTCTGAGGAATACTCGTCCCACTGAGGGTAGGTGGAGGCTACAATATGATTGTCCTCTATGTCGATTCGCGAGTAATCCATTGGCACTACGGCCTCAAGGTTATTATTGAGTAATCCAAAATGATTATATCTGGAGACTTTAAAATAGTTGGTTCCGAGAACCTCTATTCTATTGTAGTCGAAATGAGTGAGCCTTTTACCTTTATCATTAAAAATAGCCGTGAGACCATCCTTGCTTGAAACGGCCAGAAATTGATTGATAGGGGTGATTTGTATGTGTTCTATTGGTATGATGACGCTTCCTCTTTCACTGATATAGCCCGTTAGGTATTGTCCACCTTTTTTCTGAGTAGCTATCAGACCTTCGTGAGCGGGTGTAAGCTTGCTATACTCCGTAGGAACAATCATTTTCCCACGACTATCGATTACTCCATACTCCCTTAAAATGCTGTGCTGAGCTTTTTGTGAAACTATAATATGACCCTTGGGGGTTGGGAAAAGGTCTTGGTAGAGATGCTGTGTGACTTTAGAACCATCCGTATTGATAAGAGCCCACTTTTCGTTTTTTCTCGCCCCAAGCACTCCATCAATTACCTGAAAGGTATGGTTTGACCAGCCAAGCGCTTCGTAGGTAGGGGGAATTATTACCGCTTGTGTAGCCGACTCCTTGAGGCCCACTTTTCCGTTTTCGGTAAAGGGTTCATACTGATTGGCTGCGGCTTGCCATGGGCCAAAAAAAAGAATTAAGAAAACGAAGCCTCGAATAACCATAGAAGTGACCTACCAACCCGAAAGCTGAGAAAAAAAGCTTTTATAGTAAAGGCTTATGCAATAAAAGGAACTATTGTTTTACCGGATCTTTTTCCAGGTTGAAAAGGTCGTTGAGGACATCAATGAGCGTTTCTGCCTCTCCACGCTGACAAGCAGCCTTTAATTGCAGTACCGGAAGCTTCATAATCTTGTTTGTAATGCTCTTAGAAAACTTATCGGCAAAGGCTTCTACTTCCGGGCTGGCGTTCTTAAGGTGCTTTTTGAGTTCTTCCTGACGGATGTCTTCAAGCGCTTTTTTAAGTTTATGTATGGTAGGTGAAACCTCCATTTCACGAGACCAATCCAGAAATTCGGTCATAGATTGGGCTATAATAGCTTCTACCTGGGGTATGGCATCTATTCTTTTTTGTACCGCCTGAGAAGTCTTGTCGTTGATTTCATCAATATTGTACAGACTCACCCCCTTAATGGATTCCACGGCCGGTGAAATGGAGCGAGGTATACTCAAATCGATAAAGTATTTCAGGCCATTCTCAGGCAATACTTCCAGGTCGTTAAGGTCTATAAAATCTTTTATGGGCAGGCTTGAAACAACAATGTCATACTCGGCCAGTTTGTTCTTTATGCCTTCAAACTCCGTTTTGCCAAAGCCACATTGCAGGGTAACTTCATTGAGTTTATCAGTGCTGCGGTTGGTAAGAGTAATTTCAAATGCGGAACCCATTAGGTTTTTCGCCAGGTCTTCGCCAATCTCGCCTAAACCAATTACGAGGATTTTAGCATCTACAAATCCTTGAGCAAGGGTTTTTATAAGCTCAGCGGTTGCGTAAGAAACACTGGCAGCACCATCTCTAAAGGCTGTTTCTTGCACTACTCGTTTATTGGCAAAAAATATGGTGTGCAGTAACCGGTGCAGGTATGGCCCGGCTGTATTGGCATCGGCCGCCATTTGGTAGGCTCTTTTTATCTGATTGATGATCTGAAGGTCGCCTACAACCTGGGCTTCCAAGCCAAGAGAAACCCTAAATAAATATTGAGCAGCATCTTCCGATTTGTCAATACTATCGAAGTATTGAGCGTATTGAGATGAGTTGGTTAACCCTTTTTTCGCGCACAGAAAACCGATCAGTTCGTTCGAAAGGTTATGAGAGTGGCTGTAGTAAATCTCAGTGCGGTTGCAGGTAGATAGCACCATAAGGTCGCTCACCTCAGCAACTTGAACGAACTCTTCCAAAAACTCTTTGGCTAGAGCATCATCTATCGAGAGCACTTCACGTATTTCTACCGGTGCTTTTTTATACGATAAACTAAGAACTTTAAAACCCTCTCTCATTCTAATTTGCGCCTACCTCTTCTAATACGCTGTGCAAAAATAAACCCTACTCTCCCGTTAAAAAAGTGATCAATATCAGTGTTTGCTATTTAGAATCATTCTACTTAACAAAGTATTCGTATTATAATATTCCTAAATTAAGAATTTTTTATCTTAAAGCACGCAATTAAATAAACACCAGCATGATCAATCGTGCTAAACAACTCTTTTTCAGGCTTATAAGTTTCAGTAAAACAGAGGCAAAAGGAACAGTGGTTTTGTTTGTCCTGATAGGTTGTTGTCTCGTTGCTCCAAGGGTCTATATCCGCTTTTCAGGTAGGACTTATGATAATCAGGCTGATCGTTTAAAGCTAGATAGTCTTTTAACTCAGATTGAGGCTTTTCGGGATACCATGGTTAAACCAGAGGTAGAACTGAAAAAATTTGATCCCAACCAAGCCTCTGTAGATGACTTGGTGGCCGTGGGTATTCCTCGCTTTTTGGCTCAACGTATTGAGCGATACAGAAATGGAGGAGGGTTCTTTAGAGTAAGAGATGACCTTTCAAAGATTTATGACTTCCCCGATTCGCTTTTTTTGGTGTTAGAACCATTTATTGATTTACCCAGGCAACCAATTGGAATACAGAAGAAGGCTGTCGTTAGGAAGTCAGAGAGCCAAAAGAGAAACGAAAGCGCCCGATGGGTGGAGCAGGTAAGTCGGTTTGAAGAGCCGGGGCTTATGATTGATATCAATAAGGCTGATTCGGCTGATTTTCAACAACTACATGGCATTGGCCCGGGTTATGCTGGTCGCATGATAAAGTTCAGAGAAGCATTGGGAGGGTTTCATTCCGTGGAGCAACTGGCTGATTTATATGGTATGAGCGACAGTCTCTATCTACAAATCAGAAGCTTTTTGCATGTAGCCGACTCGGTAACGCTTAAAGCGGTTCCTATCAATATAGCCACCTTCAAACAACTTAACAGTCATCCTTACATAAGCTATGAACTGACTAAAGAAATATTGATGACCAAGAGCAAATATGGTAAATTCAAAACTCCGGAAGACTTGAGAAGGCTTAGTTTACTAGACTCTTCTACCCGGATGAAGCTAATACCATATATTAAGTTCTAATGCTCAAAATTCTAAGTGCCAGCCAAATTCGACAGGCAGACGCCTATACTATAAAGCATGAGCCAATTACTTCATGGGCCTTAATGGAAAGGGCTTCTCAGGCCTTTGTCGATGAATTCTGTACACATGTTTCGATGGAGCAGACCATTACCGTAGTGGCAGGTATGGGAAATAATGGCGGTGACGGATTGGCTATTGCCCGCCTTTTACGAAACAAAGGATATCAGGTGAAGCCTGTGTTGCTTCAATGGCAAGGTAAGCTTAGTGAGGATTGTGAGAAAAACCTGGCTAAGTTGAGTGATGTGGTGCAGGTAGTTTCTCCGGAAGACTTCAGTGCTCCCAAAACGGATGTGCTTATTGATGCTATATTCGGCTCCGGCCTCAACCGGCCCGTTACTGGCGGTTTGGCTAAGGTAATAGAACAGCTTAACCGGAGTTCGGCCATGCGTATCTCGGTAGACATTCCTTCCGGTTTGTTTGCTGATGAAGTAAATAGCGAAGGTGAGATAGTGAGGGCAGATATGACCATCACTTTCCAATGCCCCAAGCTTAGTATGCTTCTGCCTGAAAGTGGAATCTACGCGGGAGAGTTGAAAATAGTAGATATAGGGCTACACAGGGCTTTTGTTGAGCAGTTAGGAGGTCATTACCACTACATCACAAAAGCAGTGGAAAAGCTTTTTCCTCAACGGTATAAATTTCAGCATAAAGGAAACTTTGGTCATGTGCAGGTGTTTGCCGGTAGTTTAGGGAAAATAGGGGCTGCCTATTTGTGCGCCAAGGGAGCCATGCGAGCCGGGGCGGGTCTTCTAACTTTGCATGCGCCACAATGCGCAATGGCAATACTTCAGACCAGTTTACCCGAAGCCATGCTCACTCTGGATGATGACTATGCGCACATTAGTTCGTCAGGAATTCTTGATAAGACCAACGTGGTTTGCTTTGGTCCGGGGGTAGGTACACACATCGCTACGGTAGAGGCTTTGAGGGGATTGCTGGAGTCATATTCAGGGCCACTGGTAATTGATGCTGACGGTTTAAATATACTTTCAGAACATAGTGAGCTAGCAGATATGCTTCCTGTCAATACCATAATTACTCCTCATGTGGGTGAGTTTCACCGGTTGTTCGGAGAACACTCGCATGGTTTGGGCCGTATAGAGACGGCCAGGCAACAGGCCATGAGGAGAGAATGGATTATAGTACTAAAGGGAACCCACACAGCAATTGTTGCGCCAAACGGTAATGTTTATTTCAACTCCACTGGTAATCCGGGAATGGCTACAGCAGGTAGTGGCGATGTGCTGGCCGGAGTAATTAGTGGTTTACTCGCACAGGGCCTCAGCCCACTGGAGGCGGCTCAGCTGGCTGTTTACTGGCATGGTAAGGCCGGAGATGAGGCGGCAAAAAATGTAGGAAAACTGTCATTGATGGCATCAGATTTGCTGGAATTCTTACCGAAATCGAATCTTAACGTTTAGAACATGTGATTTATTGAAAAAAAACTTACATTTATCTAAACCTTAAACACTTAATAAGGGTCTAACTAAATAATGAGGGTCTTCAACCATCACATATCGCTTTTCAAATGGCTGCTTACGTTGGCGCTGGTGCTGCTTGCATATTCTGCTTCTGCACAGTCTAAGGCTTTGGCTGGAGCAACTTCAACCAACCCCAACGAAAAGGTGAAAGTTGGAATTTTCCCTAATCCAACATCCGATTTTCTGAACATTGATCTTACCAAGCTAGATTTGGAGAAGCCTCAATTCGAGATTCGAAGCATCATAGGAAGTAAGATGACTGCGGTAGTAGAGGATAATGGACCTAAAAAGTACAAGGTTGATGTACAGTCTTTTCCCAGAGGGTATTATTTGGTGATTGTACGAGACGATCGGTCAAAATTTCAACAAACGGTCCGATTCAGTAAGAAATAGTTGCTTTGATAAAAAATATAAAAGCACGCTAACCTTCGGTTGGCGTGCTTTTCTTTTTTGAAGTAAGCAAGACTTAAAATTCTGCGTTGCCCGGAGTGCGCGGGAAAGGAATTACATCTCTAATATTACCCATGCCCGTTACAAAGATCATCAGTCGTTCAAAGCCCAGGCCAAAGCCACTGTGGGGTACAGTTCCGAACCTTCTGGTATCGAGGTACCAGTCCATTTCCTCGTGCGGAATCCCCATTTCCGTCATTCGTGCACTAAGTATATCCAGTCGTTCTTCACGCTGTGAACCTCCAACAATTTCGCCTATGCCCGGAAAAAGTATGTCCATGGCGGCTACCGTTTTGTTATCGTCATTCATCCGCATATAAAAGGCTTTAATTTCCTTTGGGTAATCCGAAAGAATAACCGGCTTCTGAAAATGCTTCTCTACAAGGTAGCGTTCATGTTCAGACTGGAGGTCGGTGCCCCAGCCTTCAATGGGGTATTGAAATTTCTTCTTTTTATTGGGGTTAGAGTTTCTGAGTATATCAATTGCTTCGGTATAAGAAACTCTTTCAAATTTATTCTCTACAACAAACCGCAGTTTGTCGGTAAGGCTCATGGCACTTCGCTCGTTAGCAGGTTTGTTTTTCTCTTCATCAAGAAGCCTTTTTTCCAGAAAGGCCAGGTCGTCTGCACAATGATCAAGGGCGTACTGAACCAGATACTTCAAAAATTCTTCGGCCAGATCCATGTTATCTTCCAGGTCATAGAAGGCCATTTCAGGCTCAATCATCCAGAATTCGGCCAAGTGTCGAGTGGTGTTCGAATTTTCGGCTCTAAATGTAGGGCCAAAGGTGTAGATTTCACCAAGTGCCAATGCCCCCAATTCGCCTTCTAATTGTCCAGAAACAGTAAGATTGGTTTCTTTACCAAAGAAGTCTTCGCTAAAATCTACAGAGCCATCTTCTTTTAATGGAGGGTTTTTGGCATCAAGTGTGGTTACGCGAAACATTTCCCCGGCACCTTCAGCATCGCTGCCCGTAATAATAGGGGTGTGCATGTAGTTAAACCCTTTATTGTTGAAGAATTGATGCACAGCAAAAGACATGGCATGGCGCATGCGCAGGATAGCGCTAAATGTGTTGGTTCTTGGTCTCAGGTGAGCTATTTCGCGCAAAAACTCAAACGAGTGTTTCTTTGGTTGCAAGGGGTATTTCTCAGGGTCGGCTGCACCAAGCACATCTATAGTTTTGGCGTGTATTTCTACAGCTTGGCCAGACCCCTGGCTTTCTACCAATTGCCCGGTAACAGCCAGGCTGGCTCCGGTGGTTACAAGTTTTAGCACGTTTTCCGGTATGGTATTCGGATCGGCCACTACCTGGATATTGTTAATGGTTGAACCATCGTTTAAAGCAATAAAGTTTACGTGTTTATTGCCTCTTTTGGTACGTACCCAACCTTTAACATGCACGTCCATTCCAGTGGAGGTGCTTTTTAGTAGTGCGGAAATCTTAGTTCTCCTCATTTTCATAGTTCCGAATTGTGCTATTCAAAAAGAAGTGCAAAGCAATCATTTTTTAAGGGGATTCACAACTTATTCATGGCCAAATACATGAGGAGACAGAGGGCTAAAAAGACCTATGCTTTTGCATAGTTTTATAGCCTGGGGTGCTGCAATGCCCGATTTTTAAAAATTGCATGATTTTTGTTAAAAAGTGTTGCTTGTGTCTTCAATCTAAACGTCTTTCCTTTATCTTTGAGTGAAAGGTCAGAAAAAATTACCGCATGCAAAAACTCAGTTTAAGTCAGTCCTTAAGCCAAAAGCTCTCACCGCAGCAAATTCAGTTTATAAAACTGTTGCAGGTGCCAACTGCCGAGTTGGATGCGCGAATTGAAGAAGAGTTGGAGTTAAACCCGGCTTTGGAAGAGGGGAGAGAAGAACCTGAAAACTTGCAGGAGAGTGAGGATTTTGACGATAATTTTGACGACAACTCATCGGATGAACTGAATGTAGAAGACTATTTGGCAGATGACGATTATTCCGGATATAAAATGCAAGGCGATGGCAACTACAATGACGATGAAGATCGGGAAATGCCAATTGCTATGCAGGCCAGTCTCAATGATCAGTTAGAGGCACAGCTAGGGTTTCTTGGTCTCGATGAGCGGCAGGAGAGAATAGGTAAACAATTACTGGGAAGTATTGAATCTGACGGATATATACGTAGAGAGCTAGAGGCTATTGTAAATGACCTTGCCTTTTCTCAGAATATTGAAACTGATGTGGAAGAGCTGGAAGAGTTGCTTTTGGAAATTCAAAAGTTTGACCCGCCAGGAATTGGAGCCAGAAATCTACAGGAGTGCTTGCTTATTCAGTTGGACAGAAAGAAAGAGGACAACGAGGGAGATGAGGAAATGGAAAGGGTGCTTGAGGTGGCCTATAACATTGTTTCGCTTTGTTTCGATGAATTTACCAAGAAGCACTACGACAAAATAATTAAGAAGCTCAATCTTGAAGATGAAGAACTCTTTAAAGAGGCTATATCTTCTATTACACGCCTAAATCCAAAACCAGGTGGGGTTTCCGGTGGATTGGTAAAAACTCAGTACCTCATTCCGGACTTTTTACTTACCAATAATAATGGCAAGCTCGATCTTACACTAAATTCCAGAAATGCTCCTGAGCTTAAGGTGAGCCGCTCATACAGCGAGATGTTTAGTGCCTATGACAAGAGCGATAAGAAGGATAAGAAACTCAAAGAAACGGTAACCTTTGTGAAGCAGAAGTTAGATGCTGCCAAGTGGTTTATAGATGCCATAAAGCAAAGACAAAATACACTGCTAAGAACCATGGAGGCCATTGTTAAGTATCAGTACGAGTTTTTTCTGGAGGGAGATGAGACCAAGTTGAGGCCTATGATTCTGAAAGATATTGCCAACGAAATTCAGATGGATATTTCTACCGTTTCCAGGGTGGCCAACTCTAAATCCGTACAAACAGACTTCGGTATATTTCCTCTGAAATACTTCTTTAGCGAAGGTATTTCTACCATGAGTGGTGAAGACGTAAGTAGCAGAGAGGTTAAGACCATATTGGCAGAGCTTATTGATAAGGAAAATAAGAGAAAGCCTCTTTCAGATGATAAACTAGAAAAGGCGTTGAAGGCCAAAGGCTATAATATTGCCAGACGTACGGTGGCCAAATACCGAGAACAATTGAATATTCCTGTAGCCCGACTAAGAAAAGAACTTTGATTTGAATTTTGCGGCCAAGCTTATAACCTACCTGATTCAACCACTACTAATGCCTTCGGTGGTTTTTTATACCATACTTTTTCATTTAAGAGATAGTAGTAATCTCACCAATAATGGCAAACTAACTGTCGTAGGGCTGGTGTTTATCACCACTTTTGTAATTCCGGCTCTCACAGTGGTAATGTTTAAAATCACTAAGGTTATAAAGGACTTACACATGAAAAATAGAAGAGACAGACTAATGCCTTTCTTGTTTATTTCTATTTTCTACCTCATTGTAACTTTTATGATAGAAGGGCAAGGCTGGATGACTCCATTGCTGAATCTGGCATTCTTAGCCATAACGGTGGTAGTGGTGGCTACCAATGGAATTACCTTTCGTTGGAAAATTAGTGCTCATGCTGCCGGGGTTTTTGGTTGGCTGGGGTTTGTTTTGGCGCTTCAGAGAGCCTATCCAAGTACGCATGAACTCTTTCCGGTGCTCTTGGTTAGTCTCTTGCTTTGTGGCCTGGTATCTTGGGCTCGTTTATATTTGAATGCTCACACACCCAGAGAAGTTTTGGCCGGAGCAATGCTGGGCTTTGGGGTGTGTTTTGGTTCCATATCCTTATTTCTGTAGACTATGTACGAATTTATTAAATACACAATTGCCAATGGTGTGGCCACCATAACGTTGAACAGGCCGGAAGTGTACAACGCACTGAATAACGAGATTACCTTTGAGTTACAGGACGCCCTAAAAAGCGCTAAGAAAAATGATGAGGTAAGGGTTCTGGTGTTAACCGGTGAGGGGAAGGCTTTCTGTAGTGGGCAAGACCTGAAAGCCTCATCGAAAGAGCCAAACAGGTCTTTTTCAGATTCACTGCATAAGCGCTATAACCCCATTATACAGGCCATTCGCAATATGCCCAAGCCGGTAATTTGTAGGTTAAATGGTGTGGCGGCCGGTGCCGGTTGTTCGTTTGCTTTAGCATGTGATCTGATTGTGGCGGCCGAAAGTGCCAAGCTTATAGAAGTATTTGTGAATATCGGTTTGGTACTAGACTCAGGCTCGTCTTACTTTCTTCCTCGGTTGGTAGGTTCGGCCAAAGCCTTTGAGTTGGCCACTATGGGTACACGTGTTGGAGCAAAAGAGGCCGAAGCCATGGGGCTAATTAATAAATGTGTTGCCGATGATGAGCTGGACAGTGCGGTGAAAACCTACACCGACTATTATGCAGCTGCCCCCACAAAGGCCATTGGTCTTATGAAGGCTATGCTTAACAAATCGCAAAACGCTACACTTTCAGAAATGCTGGAGTACGAAGCATATATGCAAGACATTGCAGGAGCCTCGCACGATTATACGGAAGGCGTTCAGGCTTTCCTGGAAAAAAGAAAGCCCAACTTTCTGGGCAAGTAAAAAATTGTTTTAGAAGAACCTGAGGCACCCACACTAACCTGTGGGTGCCTTTTTTATTAGAAACCTGTCAGAGAAACTCCAAAGGTGAAGTTTCGGGTATTTTCTCCTCCGGCAGGTGCTACATCAAACTTATCGGACAGCTCATAATAGCCAAAGAGGCTAAAGCCACCAAAGCCTACTCTTCCCTGAACACCGTATCTAAAACGAGTTAGACCATAGTCAGCTCTGTTCTTTACCATGTGGTTTTCACCGGTGGTATCTTCCCACTTGTATTTGGTAAATGAAGAATACAACATGCCCACTTTGCCACCAAGTGCAGCTCTGAAGCCTCTTGAGTATTGGTTTTTGCGCTTATAGAATCGTATTTCTAGAGGAATGTCTACGTAGTTGGCAGCGAATTTAGATTTACCAAATTCGAATACATTGCTTAGTTGATTAGTCAATTGGGCAGGGGCCACCACCAGGTTGCCCGTATTGTCGAGTGAACTGGTCAATGTATAGTTATCTTTTAAAGAAAATTTTTCGAGGCCTAAACCTAGTCCGGGAGTAAAAGTGAATTTACTGTTGCCTATGGGAAGGTCGTAATAGTAAGTGATGTTTACCGTTTTTGACTCAAAATTATTAAGTCTCAGATTGTCAGGCGCATCGGTCCAATTGTTTACCCCAACATCAATAATCAATGCTCCGGGAAGGTCTGGTCTTTGTGCCTTGGCAACATTTCCCAACATGAACAAAACAACGATGGCTAACGCAAATTTTTTCATAGAATGTCTCGATTTGAGCGGTGGCAAAGTTAGTATTTTTTAAAAGTTATAATAGTGCTCTTTTGCAAAGAAAAAGAATTACATACCTTTGCAGCCTATTTTAACGGACTTTAACCAAAGTCATTGTACGGCCTCGTAGCTTAACTGAATAGAGCACCTGATTACGGCTCAGGAGGTTCCAGGTTTGAATCCTGGCGAGGTCACCAAAAAGCCCCCAACTTTTGGGGGCTTTTTTTATGGCCGCATCATCCTGTTTTTTTACTCCCAATTCCACCTAATTGTCTTCTAAGTGTGTCTGAGCCATGTCACAGAAGAAATACGCTTGGTTAGGTGTTGTGCCTGATTTCTGTCAGAGAATATACCATCGGCTCTATTTATGTTACCACTTACATAAATAGATTGAGTGATAATTTGCTCAAGTATTACATTCAGGTTAAAGGTCAAAAAAATGATAGCATATAAAGGTCAACACACCATCCACAAGATGGGTGGTCAGATTTATTGGAAGTCGGATAATGGAGAAATGGAAGGAATCAATAATGGTTTTGCCCTTTTTAGCTCCAGCAATCTGTATGGCGAAAACCAGAAAACGAGGTTTTCTGTGCGGTTTGGAATAAGCGGCACACAGGAGTATCTCATTGAAGATAAGCTGCTCCAGGTCAATCAGCAGCAGTTTTTGGTAATGAATGCGGGTACTAATTACACGGTTAGAGCCCAGAACAATGAGGATGTCACTATGTTGGCGTTCTGTTTCAACGAGTCTTTTGTCAAAGACTTTGTGAACTTTCATATGAACAGTGAAGATGAGTTGATAAGCCAAAACGGTATCTACGACTTAGTAGGTTCTGTGCCCGAATTTCCGTTGCACACCTTTTTTGTAGATGAAGAGGTGCGGCCCGTGATTCGCGATATTATTCACGCCAAACTTTATCTTTCAATCGATGAAATAGACGATTACTCAATCTTCAATCGAATTCTGGAAATGGTCTTTGCCGACTGTTCTTCTCAACTCACCCACTTTGAAAATCAGAATATTGTAAAGCAGTCGACTAAAGTGGAGTTGTACAAGCGGCTTTCTATTGCCAGAGACTACATTCAGGCTCATTATTGCGAAGAAATAAACCTCAATGAGCTATCGAGAGTAGCTTGTCTTAGTCCTTATCATTTTCACAGAGCATTTAAGAAGACTTTTGGAATAACCCCTAAAAAGTTTGTGACCGCATTGCGCATGGAGCGTTCCAAATGGTTGCTTCGTCATAGAGAAAGCAATGTACAAGCTATTTGCAATGAGGTAGGTTTTAAAGATGTAAGCTCTTTTACCCGACTATTTGCCAGTTACACAGGCTTAACCCCCTCGGCTTACCGCAATCAGCAGGTGAGTGCCTATGCTATTTCTGCCTGATACTGAACATAAGCTTCTTTTTGTGGTTTTGTATGTCAGCCGACAGAAGCTTTAAATCCCGGTGTATTCCGGGATTCATTCTTTCTATCATTTGTTTCTTCGAGGCATTCTGTTTCATTTGGAGTGCCAAAGCGGCTTAAATCTGCATGGCCGATTAACTTCGTATGTGCAGGAAGCCAAGCTTAGGTACAGTCCATTTTCAGAATGTTTACTTATTAACCTATGTCAAAGACCTATTATAATTCAGAAGACCTCAAAAAGTTTGGAGACATCACCGAGTTTCAGAAAGAAATGGGAGACAAGTTCTTCGATTGGTACGGAGCTGTGTTTAAGCCCGGGGCTCTTTCAGCTCGCGAAAAATCCCTTATTGCTCTGGCAGTATCGCACGCCATTCAGTGTCCATACTGTATAGATGCTTATACCGATGCCAGTATGAAAAAAGGAGCGGATGAAGAGCAAATGATGGAAGCTGTACATGTAGCCGCAGCCATTAGGGGCGGAGCATCATTGGTGCATGGTGTACAAATGATGAATAAAATGAAAGAAAAATTAATGTAATCTATGTCTTTAGCCACTCTCAAAAGAGCAAATCACTGGTTGTCTTCTCCGCAAGAGCAGATAAAAATATTAAGCGATCATCAGAAAATTGGTATCCCCAGTTTTGAGCAAAAGCTGAACGAATCGGGGGTTCATAGTCTTAGGCCTACGGGTATAGATGTGTTTCAGGTCAATGTGGGTAAAATGTGTAACCAGGTATGTAAACATTGCCATGTAGATGCCGGGCCTGACCGAAAGGAGATTATGACCCGCCAAACCATGCAGCAGATTATCGATGCGCTTGAAGGTATGCCGGTTAAAACAGTGGACCTTACCGGTGGTGCCCCGGAAATGAATCCTGACTTCAGGTGGTTTGTAGAGCAGCTTTCTGAGAGAAATATAGAGATAATTGTACGGTGTAACCTTACCATTATATTGGCCAATCCTAAGTACCATGATTTACCAGAGTTTTTCAGGCGACACAAAGTGAATGTAGTTTCTTCTTTGCCCTCTTTTACCGCAAGAAGAACTGATGCACAGCGAGGCGATGGGGTTTTTAATAAGAGTATTGAGGCTCTGAAGATGCTAAATGCAGTAGGTTACGGAAAAGAGAATACCGGTCTTAAACTAGATCTGGTCTATAATCCTTCAGGAGCCTATCTGCCGGACGATCAGGCGGTGTTGGAGCAGGAATATAAACATAAGCTAAAAGACGGTTTTGGTATTGAATTCAACCAACTATATGCCATTACTAATCTGCCGGTGAGTCGGTTTTTGGATTACCTGCTCAACTCAGGCAATTACGAAGAGTATATGAGTGAGCTGGCCAATGCTTTTAACCCGGTTGCAGCAGAAGGAGTAATGTGCCGAAACATGATTTCCATTGGCTGGGATGGCTATTTATATGACTGTGATTTTAATCAAATGCTTGAATTAAAGTTGAACCATGGTGCACCAAATCATATTAGCGACTTTGACTGGCAGAAAGTACTCAACAGAGAAATAATTATTAATCAACATTGCTTTGGGTGTACGGCCGGAGCAGGGTCCAGTTGCGGAGGAAGCACCACCGCCTAATGTCCATGTGGTGGCCCGGTGAGGTTGGGGAGGAGCGGTTGAAGAAAGGTTGACTAGCTGTGCTTTCATAGTTATCGATCGATCCGGAGGGCTTTATCACCACTTGTTCAAGGAGTTTTAAGTTCGCTTCCCTTGAAACACACCTATTTTTCTTATTTTCATCGGTTAATAACAACCGAAAATGAGAACTATTGAAGGCAACGAAAAGACCAAAGAAGGAAAACTTAGGCGATGGGTGGCCAATCTGCAATTGGAAAGCTGGCAGTTGGAGCTGCTCATAACGGGTTTTTCTATTTTCTTGCTGGCTAGCGGCTACGATGAATACCAGCGGTTCAAAGAAGCTTTGTACTTCGATAAGTTGGTAAAGATGAACGACAGTACTGTGATTTTCACGGCTGCCGGTCGGTTTGTGCTCAGTTCCATTCCTTTTCTTATTCGCTTTTTTCTCATTAGTCTCTTACTGCATCTGCTGCTTAGAGGGTTCTGGATTGGTATTGTGGGCCTGAGTTCGGTTAACAATGCCATAGACTTTGAAAAGCTCAACCTCAAAGGGCCCTTTCGTAAGTACTTGCCCGCCAGAGTGAGAACCTTAGACGACCTCATTTTCTTTATCGATCAGATATCCAGTGTCATTTTTGCCTATACCTACCTGTTGGTCTTTTCCGTGCTATCGGTGGCCTTAGTAGGAGCCTTTCTGTTTATTTTATTAGGTAGTATTAATATTCTGCCACAGTATATTGGCAATCAGGCTGTTTTAGGTATAACTGTTTTTACGGTGATGTTGCTGGCCATGCTGCTACTGGTGGCGGCCATTATTTTCTTTCTGGATACTCTTCTCTTTAGTGCTTTCAAAAAATCCCGATGGTTTTCATCCATCTATTTTCCGCTCTACAGGCTCTTTAGCATAATAAGCCTGTCTTTCATTTACAGAAGCATATATTATCACCTCATCACCAATTACAAGAAGAAGCACATTGTGAGCGTTAGTGCTACGCTGCTAGTGCTTTTGCTTTTGTCGGTGCAGTTCGGTAAATGGGACAGATACATGTATTTTCCTCATCAAAACGGAAGCAACCGGTTTATTGTAAAAAATGATGTTTATGACGATGAAAGGGGTAATGCCTATATAAGAGAGGCCAGTATCCCTTCCAAAATAGTAGGTTCGGACTTTCTTCCTCTTTTTATTCGCTACAGCCCGGAACAAAACACCAGTTTTAAATACTTCTGCCCTGAGGTGAATTTTTTGAACGATGAAGTGACTATCACCGATGGTATAAAGGCCGGTATGGCTTCGGCTCAAGATACCATCCACACCCTTAGCGAACTGATGTACGATGCCGGGTCTTTTGAAGAAAAGCTGGCCAGAGGATTGGCCTGTGTTCAGAAAAACTACGAGGTATATTTAGACGATGAGTTGGTGGAAAATGATTTCCTTTATACCACTCATGGCAACAGGAATGAGAAAGGTTTTTTGCAAATGCTGGATTTGACCGAGATAGAACGGGGTAAGCACGTGATCTCCATCAAGCGGCTCGATTTTCAGGGCAATCCCATGATTCAGGAAATGTCAGACAGTCGCTTTAAAATGGTTGATATGCTGGAAATAGTATTCTGGAAAGAATAAGTAACCGCTAACATAATGAGCAAGAATTAACCTGTTGGGGCTTAGTATATTAATGCTTGCAAATGCATTGATATGATTAGGAACTATCTCAAAGTTGCTCTTAGAAACATTCTCAGACAGAAGTTTTTTGCAGTTATTAATATCAGCGGGCTGGCCATTGGCATATCTTGCTGCCTGCTTATTTTGGCCTATGTAAGCGAGGAGTTTAGCTATGATAATTTTCACCCTGAAAAAGAAAATATTTATCGAATAGCCTTAGACCGGAAGTTTCCTGATAACTCCTTTGTTTATGCCCGCACTCCCATGCCAATGGGTACAACCCTGGCTACCGATTTGCCCACCGTTACTTCATTTACTCGCATTTATGCAGCCTTTAACTCCCTCACATTTGTGGATGAAGACCGTCAGTTCGATGAGCGAAATGTAATGGCAGTAGACTCAACCTTCTTCGATTTCTTTGCAGTAGAATTTGTGGCGGGCGATAAAAACACAGCACTCGAAATGCCCAACTCGCTGGTTGTAACGGAAGATATGGCCAGAAAATACTTTGGAGACGAACCGGCTGTGGGTAAACAGCTAACTATACAAAATGTGGGTGAAGTAATGGTTAGAGGGGTAGTGAAGCCAATGCCCGTAAACAGTCACTTTCATTTCGATTTTCTGTTTTCATTGAGCACTATTCCTGGCTTGTATCAGAATAATTTTTGGGGCTCTTACAATACGCATACCTATATAAAACTAGAACCTGGAACTTCGGTGGAAAGTATTGAGGCCAGTATTCGGCAGATTGTAAAGACCTATATGGAGCCTCAGGTACAGAATATTTTAGGCATAAGCTGGGCTCAGTATGAGGAGGCTGGTAACGACCACCGGTATTTTCTTCAGCCCCTGGAGTCAATTCACCTCAACTCAAACCTTCAGTGGGAAATAGAGCCCAATGGCAATAAGACAGTCGTTCATTTATTCCTGGCCATATCTATATTCATTCTTCTCATTGCCTGCATCAACTTTATTAATCTTACAACGGCACGGGCGGCCAATAGAGCGCGCGAGGTGGGCATGCGCAAGGTGCTCGGTGCACTCAAAAACCAGCTCATAGGTCAATTTTTGGTAGAGTCAATTATTATGTGTCTGCTAGCCACTGTGTTGGCCACCGGAATGGCCTCACTACTCTTACCTTTTTTCAATCAATTGGCCGGAAAATCATTCAGCATTGAAGGTTTGCTTAGCACAGAGGTATGCTTGGGACTGGCGGCCTTTTCCATGGCTTTAGGCATATTGGCTGGGTTATACCCGGCCTTTGTGCTTTCGGCATTCAAGCCGGTAGTTGTGCTTAAGGGCAAGGCCAGTATGGGAGCCAGAAATTCCTGGTTACGCAATACCCTGGTAATTCTTCAGTTTGGTATCTCCATTATTCTTGTGATTGGTACACTCATTATCTATCAGCAAATCAATTACATGGTCAACAAGCCTCTTGGCTTTGATAGAGATCAACTGGTTATAGTAGAAAGAGCAGGCATGATGGGGCAGGAGATTGAGACGTTTAAAAACATACTATTGGACAACCCGAATATTAGTTCGGCAGCCGGAGTAAACACCTTTCCCGGCCGACAGGTAAATGGTGGAACTTTTATGGACGTGCAGGGAAGCGCCAGCGACCGGTATTTAATTCCGAACTTAAGAGGAGATTATGATTTGATTGAAACCATGGGGCTTGAAGTGATTGATGGGCGAGCTTTTGACCGCAACATAGTAACAGATACCACTGCCATTATAATCAACGAAGCAGCCGTGCGTACTTTTGGATGGAGCGATCCAATTGGCAAACAATTGCAGCCTATTAATGGGCCAATCTATAACGTGATTGGGGTGGTAAAAGACTTCCACTTTGAATCGTTGCATCAAAGCATTGGGCCTTTGGCCTTGATGGCCTCCGACTTGCGAAACGGAGCCGGACTTATGGTATTAAAAATGGGCAACGAAAATGTGGCTTCAACCATGGCTACTATAGAACAAGCCTGGAGCAATTTTGTGCCTCAGCGCCCTCTACAACTCACCTTTGTAGATCAGGAGTTTGGGGCACTGTACGAGGCAGAAAGAAGGAGTGGCCGGTTGTTTTCTTCCTTTGCGGTACTGGCCATAGTTATAGCCTGTTTGGGAGCTTTCGGACTGGCGGCATTTTTGGCTACTCAACGCAGAAAGGAAATTGGTATTAGAAAAGTACTTGGGGCTTCAGTGAGTAGCATTGTTCGTCTGCTGAGTATGGAGTTTGTAAAACTCATATTGTTGGCCAATCTCTTGGCCTGGCCTTTAGCTTACTATTTAATGCAGCAATGGCTAAGCAGCTTTGCCTATGCGGTGGGAGTTAATCTGTGGTATTTTGGGATAGCCACAATTGTCTCTATTCTGATAGCTCTATTGACTATATCATTCCATAGCATAAGAGCGGCTCTTATGAACCCCTCTCATACATTGCATACGGAATAATCTATTTGGTGAAGAAGGGAGTCCTTATTGTCCTTTTACGATTTGACGAATCTTAAGAAATACAAAACCGAAGATCATCAAATAACCAGTTGCCATTAGGGTAAGTGTTGTTTCAATTGCCATATCTCTTTCTTAATGTTTATTCAAAATTGAGGCATTTGGGCAGGGTATGACTGAGCGATTTGCTCAAATTGTTTTCTACGTATTTTACGTAGACGGCCTATGGTTTACCCTATGGCCTAGGGCTATCTCCACCGTATACGATTAAACTTTTTGGCCTTCACAAAGCTATCGGGGATATTCTTTACAATACTTTCTCTGAGGCTTTCCAGTACCGCTTCTTTATTGAATCCCTTATGTACAGCCAGGCTTATCTCTCGGGTAGGCTCTGGCTTTTCGAAGCGTTTTATGCGCAAATCATCCATTTGATCTATTACTGAAAGTTCAGGTACAAGGGTGTAGCCCATGTGGTTTTTTACCAGGTTGCGCAATGTTTCAATGGAGCCACTTTCATAACTAATGTTTTCCATTTTGGACGAGCGCCTTTGGTTGCAAAGAGAAAGTACCTGATCGCGCAGGCAATGCCCCTGATTGAGTAGCCATAAGCCTTTCTCGGGCAATTGCTCGGGAGTAACAGATCTGCGGGCAAAAAGTGGGTGCTGTTCGGCAACGTAGAGTAAAAAAGGCTCGTTGTACAGCGGGATTTCACGGATGTTGGATTCATCGAGAGGGGTGGCCAAAATACCAATGTCCAGCAGATCGTGTTTGATGTCATGGATAATTTGTTCCGATTCAATTTCCCTTACCTTCAGCGAAATTTTTGGATTGTTATCAGTGAAGTGTTTTAAAAAACGAGGCATAAGATAGGGCGCAACGGTAGGAATTACACCAATGCGGAATACCCCACTCATGGCATCTTTCTCCGTATTTACATAGTCTTTCAAACCATTTACCTCTCTCAGAATTTGGCGAGCCCTATCTATGATCTGTCGCCCGGTTTTTGTCGGTTCTATGGGGTGCTTGGACCGGTCGAAAATCAATGTCCCCATTTCGTTTTCCAGCTTTTTTATTTGCAGCGTTAGCGTGGGCTGCGTAACAAAGCAACTGTCGGCTGCCGTAACAAAATGGCGGTGAGTGTCTAAGGCAACGATGTACTCTAATTGTTGTAATGTCATATTTATGAAATCAATAGAGAGTAAAGGAACATATGAATTCTAAATATAGTTGGATTATTGTATGAGTACAGTAAAAACAGAACTTAAAACAGAAATGCAAATGGGAAAACAAGCAGATTCACCGGTAGTTGAAAAACTCAATCAACTCTTAATTAATTATCAGGTGCACTACCAAAACCTCAGACTTTTTCACTGGAACGTGAAGGGGCCTTTCTTCTTTGTGTTGCACGATAAATTTGAAGAACTCTACAGAGAAGCTGCCGAAAAGATAGATGAGATTGCCGAAAGGGTGCTGGCTCTGGGGGGCACTCCCAAAGGTTCGTTAAAAAACATTGTATCCAACGCACATGTAGAATCTCATGAGGAGATAATGGAGGCCAATAAAATGGTAGAAGCTGTTGTAACGGCCAACAAAATTCTAATTGGCAACCTCAATGAGTTGCTCGATGCGGCCGGTAAGACCAACGATGAGGGAACTACGGATATCTTTACCTCCTATATTCAGGAGCTCGAGAAACAAAACTGGATGTTCAAATCTTATTTACAATAGCCTATGAATTTCCATACCAGAAAATGGGTGAAACCGGAAGACCTTAACCCCAACGGAACACTATTTGGGGGGAGTCTTCTGGCTTGGATCGATGAGGAGGCAGCGCTTTATGCGGTGGTTCAATTGGAGAATAAACATGTGGTAACCAAGTTTATTTCGGAGATCAACTTCATCTCAGCTCCTCGGCAGGGCGATATTATTGAAATAGGAATAGAGGCAGTGGCTTTTGGAACCACCTCCATTACCATGAGGTGTGAGGTGAGAAATAAAATCACCAGAGAAGATATTCTCTCTATTGATAAAATAATAATGGTTAACCTCGGAGAAGATGGTAAACCTAAGCCGCATGGTAAAACCAAAATAGAGTATGTGAAAGATAGACTCTCTTCGTAGTATACGAATGAAGTCCTCGTGTTTAAAAAGATTCAAGAACCTGTTTACTCGTAAGCAGGTTCTTGTGGTATCTTAAGTTTCCCTTATTACCTGTGGCTGTCATAATCTTCCAGCATGCTTAGGTAGCTCATGTAGCGTTCAGGAAAAATTTCTCCGTCTTCCAGAGCTTCTACTATCCGGCATCCGGGTTCGTTTACATGCAGACAGTTGTTGAAACGACATTCACCCAAATGCTCCCTCATTTCAGGAAAGTAATGACTAATTTCTTCAGGTTCCATATCTACCAGACCAAGCTCTTTGATACCGGGAGTATCAATGACTTTGGAAACGCCATCTATATCGAACATTTCGGCAAACGTAGTGGTGTGTGTGCCTTTGTTTGCAAAGGCCGATACCTCTCCGGTTTTCTGTTTTAACCCGGGTATCAGGGCGTTGAGCAAAGTGGATTTGCCTACTCCTGAGTGCCCTGCAATGAGTGTTGTTTTATTTTTGAGGTATGATAGAACCGTGTCAATTCCTTCTTGGGTTTCGAGCGAAATAAGGTCGGTAGTATAGCCAATATGCTCATACATTTCTTGCCATTCATTTACCTTCTCAAGCTCTTTTTCGTTTAGCAGGTCTTTCTTGTTAAAGATAACCAGGCTTGGAATTCGAAACGATTCGGCACTTACCAGAAACCGATCGATGAACCCCTGGGAGGTTCTCGGAAATGACACCGTAGCCAATAAAAGTGTTTGGTCTAGATTAGAGGCCAGTATATGCGAAAACCCACTCTTACGTGTAGATTTCCTGATCAGATAGTTTTCTCTGTTTAAAATGCCCGTTATAAGCCCCGTATTTTCATGCTGTTCATCAGGCTCAAGTTCAACAAAATCGCCCACGGCAATGGGGTTGTTTACTTTTAACCCTTTTTGCTTGAATTTACCCCTTAGCCTGCTTTGGTAAACTTTTCCATCTTCGGCTTTTACATCATACCAACTGCCGGTCGATTTGTATACCTGCCCCTTCATTGTAAAATCCCTTTTAAATGACGCATTATTTTTTCCGTGGCTCCGGCATTTTCAAGCACATAGTTTTGGCAAATGGTCGAGGCAACTTCTCGTTCTTCTTTATTCATTAGTTTTTTTAGAGCCTCATAGGCCTCCTGCTCATTGGCAATGGCAATAGCTCCTCCAAGTTCAATAAGTTCGGTAGACTCAGGAAACTTTTCCAAACCCTTATTGCCAAATGTAACCGGCAATCCAAAGGCAACGGCTTCGAGTATGTTGTGTAGCCCATCTCCAAATGCTCCGCCAATGTAGGCAAAGTGGCCATATTGGTAAACGGAAGAGAGCATTCCAATGGTATCTAATATGAGCACAGCAGTGTTTTCTAAGTTTTTGCTGTCGGTGTACAGGCTATAATCTACCGATAGGTGCTTGGTGATTTTATTGAGAGCTTCCGGCTCTACAAGGTGAGGAGCAATAATCACTTTGATCTTTCCGGAAAAGTCATGGATGAACCGTTCAATTACCAGCATATCTTCTGGCCATGCGCTACCCACAATCAGGGTAGTGTAATCTTTCGTCCAGCGTGCAATTTCCGGGTAGTGCTGAGGCTTAGATATGGTTTGAATCACCCTGTCGAATCGGGTGTCTCCAGAAACAGAGGCTCGATCTATTCCTATGGACTTAAGCATTTGAAGCGAAGACTGATTTTGTACAAAGAGGTGGTCGAACCTATGCAGCATTTTGCGGTAAAAGGCCCCATACTTTTTAAAGAAGATGTGTTTTGGAGTAAAAAGTGCAGAGATAGAAACAAGGGGGACTCGCTGCTCGCTGCAGGCCTTAAGGTAGAAATGCCAGAATTCGTATTTTATGAACACCGCCATTTCGGGTTTAAGAGTCTCTACAAATCGCCTGGCATTTTTGGGTGTATCTAATGGAAGATAACATACCCAACTGGCTACGGGATGGTTTTTTCGATGCAAAAAGCCGGAGGGTGAAAAGAAACTGACTACCAGTTGGTGGTTAGGGAATTGTTGGCGCACAGACTGCATCACCGGCAGCCCCTGCTCGAACTCTCCCAACGAAGCCGCATGAAACCAAATCACGGGCCCCTGGTGTTCCGCTTTGAAATGTTCTAGCTGAGGCCATATCTTCTGGCGGCCTCTCACAAACTCTTTTGCTTTAGTATTGAACATGCCCGCCATTCTAATAATGGCTCCATAACAGTATATGGCAATGGTATAAAGGGCAGACATTCTGTTTCTTCAGGATAATAAGCCCCAAAGATAGAGGCTTTGTCCGATCCTTGGGCTAATTCTTTGCGCTCTTATACCGCGCATGTATTGCTCAATTAAATTCGATTGAAAAATTCGTAACTTGTTGAGGCAATTCAAACTCAATGAAAAAGCTATTTTTTGCTTCCCTTATACTTTTTTTAGCGGCTTGTACAGAAGAAGGTCCTACCATTACCGAACCTGCGTCCGGTTCTTTTCAATTCAATATTTCGCGCCATACCATTAATAATTCGGCCACTTTAGAAGCAACGGTGGAGAAGAATGTTGTGCCGGCTCAGGTGTTTAATAGAAATGGTTCACAAATACGATCGATAGAACTGGTTGATCTAAAAGCGACCATACAGAATTACAACAATAGCGGGTCGGCCGAAGAGCGTATGACGCTTATTTTGCAGACCAGAATAGATGATCAGCTCACGGAAATAGGCAGGTTGGAAGAACTGGTTCTTGAAAATAAGTCGGGTATTGTTTTATTTGAAGAAGGAAACAGTAAGTCGGTTTTATCTTCTGCCCAAGTAGGAAGTTTGGAAGCAATTCTCGATAATTACGAACCATTCAGCTTTGTGCTGACCACTCAATTGAACAAGACTGTAGACAGTGACTTCTCTGTCGTATTATCACTGAATGTAAACCTAATGGTGGCCGATGATTGATTTTGTTGAGCCCCAGGCGTTACTTTCCTTTGCTGCACTAACTAACTAAATTATTAACATTAACTATTTAATCATGCAAAAACGTCTTTTACCATTTTTATCACTGTTACTGGTGATTTGGGGATGTGGAGATGCTGGCATTGAGTCAGACATTTCTAAAAATGTGGCTATCGACCCGATTGAAGTTCAGCTATCTGTACCTCCCATTTTTGTTGGACAAAGAGTTGATGAAACTCCACCAATCAACACAAACACCGGAGCCATTGATATATCTGACAACGAATTCAGTGAATATCTGGACGATGCGGAGCGCTTTACCATTAACAAAATTACTTACAGTATTGTAGGATTTCCGCAAAACAGCGAAGCCGATTTGGATTTGAGTATAGACATTGAGATTGGTCAGAACACCCAAGAGTTACTTTCTATTTTGGTGGCCGATGCACAGTCTAATGTAACCGATGTAGTATTGTTTGAAGCGGGAACTCCCGGAAACGTAAACCTCAACGCAATTGCAGACCTGGAGAACGCATTGCTTAATGGCCAAACTTTTGCCATGGATATTGAAATTATAGGCAGAGATGTGCTCTTGAGAGAGGAGGAAGTAAATTTCCAGTTGGTGTTCAAATTTGATGTAACTACAAGAATTAAACTTGACTAATCTTCAACCAAAAGATGATCATGAAAAGAATTAACAGACTTTTAATAGCCGGCCTTATGTTGTTTAGTACAACCTTTGGCCTAAAGGCACAATTGGATTTCGATTCGTTTTTGGAGGCTGGTATTGTAGATGCCAATAAACTTCTTCAAAACTACATGCAGCCTGCCTTCGAAGGTTTTGGCTATGGCCTGGCCAGCGGATGGTACAACACGGCTAAAACTCACAAAACTCTCGGTTTCGATTTGTCTCTGACTATTTCTGCGGCTCGTGTACCTTCTTCGGCCGAGTTTTTCACCTTCAGAAATTCAGACTATAGCAATGTGCGATACGATGGTGGTGCTTCTGTGGATATTCCAACCATGTTTGGTCCCAACCTTGGCGCAGACGATCTGCCACAGCTAACTTTTCTTGACCCCGATACTGGCGATGAGATTGTGAGAATTTCTGCGCCTACCGGTTTAGGGGTTGAAGAAGGCTTTATGCCCTTCAATGCTGTGCCGGTGCCAATGGCACAAATAGGTATTGGTTTACCTAAGGGCTTTGAGCTTAAGCTACGGTATGTTCCTGAGCAAACTATTGAAGAAGACGGTAGTGTGAAGCTTTTTGGTATTGGCCTAATGCACGATATTAAGCAGTGGTTGCCGGGTGAGAAAATTCTTCCTTTTGATCTTTCGGCCTTTGTAGGTTACACCAGCATGACGGCTCAAGCTTTCATAGATGTAGATCAGGATCAGGTAGCCGAGTTCGATGCCAGCTCCCTGGTGGTACAAGCGGTAATTTCTAAGAAAATACTCTTCATGACGGCTTTTGCCGGTCTTGGATACTCAAACTACGATATCGGACTTAATCTACTCGGTACATATACTACCGAAACTTCATCGTTTACTGATCCTATAAGCCTGAGCTACAAGAACAATGGAATAAGAACCAATGTTGGAGTTCGAATGAAACTTCTTTTCCTTACCCTCACCGGTGAATACGCCTTCCAGGAGTACAACACCATGTCTTTGGGTGTGGGCTTTTCTTTCAGATAAGATAAGCAAGAGAAAAGTTAAAAAAGGCTGCTTTGGTTTTACTAAGGCAGCCTTTTTCTTGTGTGGTAAGAAAGGTAATAGGCTTCTTAAAGAAGCGGAGTATATTTTTTCACCTGCCTTTAAAGTCAGGCTTTCTTTTTTCTACAAAGGCATTCATGCCTTCTTTCTGGTCTTCAGAAGCAAATAACATGTAGAAGTTTTTTCGCTCAAAATGGAGGCCTTCTTCCAAATGAACTTCAAACGATCGTTTAACAGACTCTTTGGCCATTTGCACAGCAATGGGCGACATTGCGGCAATTTCAGAGGCTAGTTTTGTGGCTTCTTCCAGATATAGTTCAACCGGCACTATTTTGTTCACTAGTTTATACCTGAGAGCTTCTTCAGCATCGATAAACTTTCCTGTAAGTACCAGTTCCATAGCCTTAGCTTTACCTAAAGCTTTGGTAAGGCGCTGCGTTCCTCCGGCTCCGGGCATCACACCAATTTTAATTTCAGGTTGCCCGAACTGAGCTGTTTCTGAAGCCACAATCATGTCGCAGGTCATGGCCAACTCGCAACCGCCTCCCAGGGCAAAGCCAGAGACAGCAGCTATAATTGGCTTGCGGGTTTTATTTATCTGATCCCAGGTGCTGAACTGATCGACCTTCCACATGTCTATGGTTCCTTTGCCCGCCATTTGCTTAATATCGGCACCGGCAGCAAATGCTCGTTCGTTTCCGGTAAGAATAATTACCCGAACACTGTCGTCATTATCTAGTTCTTTCAGGGCATCGCGCAGTTCGCCCATGAGCTGCAAATTCAGAGCGTTTAATTCTTTGGGTCGGTTAAGCTCAATTAAAGCAATGTATGGGGCGTGATCTTTGGTTACTTTTATAAATTCCATAGGTTTGATCGTTCAGAATGCTAAGTTAAAACAGTATGGTAAAATGGCTCAAGTGAAAGTGTTATTTGTGTGTTTGGGAAATATATGTCGCTCTCCGTTGGCCGAAGGTATTTTTCGGCACAAAATTGAGCAAAAAGGAATGGCCAGTCGGTTTGTAGTAGACTCGTGTGGTACTGCGGCTTATCATGTTGGGGAGCATCCTGATGACAGGTCTGTGGCTAATGCCAGAAAAAATGGTGTGGAGTACGACCATTTGGGAAGGCAACTGAAAGAACAGGACTTCTATCGCTTTGACTATATACTGGCTATGGATGAATATAACCTGGCCGATATTCACCGACTACAGCCTGCCGATGCTAAAGCACAGGTAATGATGATGAGGGCCTTCGACCCAATGGATGAGAACGCCAATGTTCCCGACCCATACTATGGCGGAGAAGATGGGTTTCAGCTAGTGTTTGAAATACTGGAAAGGTCTACCGAACATCTTCTGGCCCGGCTTATGAAAGATCATTCCCTTAGCTAATGCACGATTATTATACCGAATTGCTTGGAAGTATGTTGTTTCAGGTGCTGGGCGATGACCTGACCATTGAAGGTATACTTATGCAAAGTGGTGGCGATATTAATATGGCCGTTTGTGTGCAAACTGCGCACGGTGATTTTTTTGTGAAATGGCACGAGGGAGGGTACGAAGACATGATGGAAAAAGAGGCACTTGGCCTTAAGCTACTCAAGAAAGTTCCCGGTCTTAAAGTACCTGAAGTGTTCGGCCATGGCCGCTTGAATGATATCTCGTTTTTGGTATTGGAGTTTTTGGAAAGAGGCAGAGAAGATGAAGTCTATTGGACCCGCCTTGGTGAGGCCCTGGCCGAACTACACCGCGTAAAGGGAGATTGCTTTGGTTTAGACCATGACAATTACATTGGTAGGTTGCAGCAATGCAATAAACCAACTCAAGATTGGGTATCGTTTTTTGCAGAATTTCGTTTGAACGCGCAGCTGGGTCTGGCTATTTATAATCAGCAGGTCAATCAGGAGTTTGTTAGAGATTTTAAGCAGTTTCTGCATAAACTGCCCGGATTAATGCCCGAATCGGAGCCTTCGTTGCTGCATGGCGATCTTTGGAGCGGCAATGCTTTTGGTTCTACCAAGGGCCCCGCGTTGTTCGATCCGGCTGTGTACTATGGTGCCCGCGAAATGGATTTGGCCATGACCCGTCTGTTTGGAGGGTTCAATCAGCGATTTTATGAAGCATATGATGCAATCTACCCCTTGCCCGATGATTTCGATGCTCTGGTGGAAATATATAATCTATACCCACTGATGGTGCATGTAAATCTCTTTGGAGCCAACTCGGGTTATCTGGGCTCTGTCTGGAGAACCATTAAGAGGTATATATAGTCGCTGGTCAATAGTTACAGATCATTCCCTAAATGGCATCAACAATATCTAATTAACTTTATAAACCATCTGGAAGTTATTTCTGGAACGCTGTTCAATAATCACCTGCTTGCCCTGCATCAACTCGTTAATTGTTTCTTGATTGTAGTTCTTTACGGTAATCATTTCCAAGCCCTCGTTGTAGTATATGTTGAATTCTTCCATAAGAGCCGTGCGCAACTGCTCGCGCTTTTTGGGGTTGTCATCCATGCAAACGGTAAAAGTAATGGCTGAATTTTGCATGAGATTAATGGATAGGTTCAGTCGTTTGATGTGCTCAAATATGGTATAGATGTGGTGTTCATTAATGAATGAAAAGTCGCTGATTTTAAAGGAAATAACCGTTTGCTTGTCTTTATGAATGATGGCCGGGTTTAAGTTGGGCACCTGGCATTCTTCGATTACCGTGCCACTGGCTTCCACCTGTTGAAAAGAGCGAACAAACAGTGGAATTTTCTTTTGTGCAAGTGGTTTGATGGTTTTGGGATGAATAACCGTAGCACCATAGTAAGTCATTTCGGCTGCCTCTTTATAAGGCAGTCGCTCATAGAGTTTGGTGTTTTCAAATTTTTTAGGATCGGCATTGAGCACTCCGGGAACATCCTTCCAGATGGTTACCGACTCTGCGTTCATGCAAGTGGCAAATATAGCTGCGCTAAAATCGCTGCCTTCCCGACCAAGTGTAGTGGTATTATACTTGGCATTACTCCCTATAAACCCTTGCGTGAGCACAATCTTGTCTTTGAGTAGCGGAACTACTTGCGATTTAATCATGGCCTGGCTGGCACCCCAATCTACCATGGCCTGCCGGTGTGTGTTGTTGGTTTTTACCACTTTGCGAGCATCTACCCATTCATTGGCAATGCCTTGATGGGTTAGGTAAGCCGAAATAATTTTGGTGGATATAACCTCGGCAAGCGATACGGTTTGATCATAGATAAAATCATAGCCGGTGGCCGAACTGTAGCTGTTTAGCCGCATCACCAATTGCTCGTAAATCTCTTCCAAGTCTTCCTGAAGCTGCTTTTGAGTAGCAATTTCCAGCCCTTTTACAATAGATAAGTGGAAGTTCTTTACGTCTTCAATGGCCTCTTCAAAAGGTTCCTGATCAATGGTTTTTGCTAAAATGGCTTCGAAGGCATTGGTCATTTTACCCATAGCAGAAACCACAACTACCAACTGCTCATTCTGGTGTGCCGCAATTATGCGAGCCATGTTCTGTACCGACTGGGCATCTTTTACAGAAGCTCCACCAAACTTAAATACTTTCAAGTGACCTTTTTAAATTTTACTATTTTCGCGCAAGTTATTAACGTTTGATTAGAATCAAATTATAACTCACCCATGGGAAAAGCTGAAAATTCGAGAATTGCCCTTCCGGTAGGCTCTAATCTCGACAGGTTCATAAACAAGAACCAAGAGGCATTTAAATATGCCACCGGAGAATTGTCACAACTGATTCGCGATTTGGCCTATGCAGGCAAGGTAGTGAACCGGGAAATCAACCGGGCCGGCTTAGCGGGCATTACCGGTGCCTACGGTTCGGAAAATGTGCAAGGGGAGGAGCAACAAAACCTCGATGTAGCTGCTAATATTCGGTTTACCAGAGCTCTCCAAAAAGGAGGAGAAGTAGCCGCTATTATTTCTGAGGAGGATGAGGACATTATTGATCTCAACAACCCCAGGTCTAAATACATTATCGCCATAGATCCTCTCGATGGATCGTCTAATATTGATGTGAACGTTTCTATCGGTACTATCTTTAGTATATATAGGCGTATTTCGCCCCTCGGTAGTCCTGTGCAGATGGAAGATGTGCTCCAGGCGGGTAAACATCAGGTGGCGGCAGGCTATATTTTATATGGCTCGTCTACAATGTTTGTATACACCACCGGCAAGGGGGTCAATGGGTTTACCTATGAGCCAAGCCTTGGCGAATACATACTTTCGCACCAGAACATGAAAATGCCTAAGGACGGAACCATTTATTCGGTAAATGAGGGCTCGTATAATTCCTTTGGTCCCGAGGTAAAGAAGTATATAGAGAAATGTAAGGAGCGCGGATACTCTGCCCGTTACATTGGCTCATTGGTAGCCGATTTTCATAGAAACTTGCTCAAAGGAGGTATTTACTTTTACCCATCTACAAGCAAAGCACCTAACGGTAAGTTAAGGCTTATGTATGAGTGCAATGCCTTGGCATTTATTGCAGAGCAGGCCGGAGGAAAAGCTACTGACGGAAAGAACCGAATTCTCGATATCGAACCGGAAAGTCTGCACCAGCGTGTTCCCTTCTATGTGGGTAGCAAGCATATGGTAGAAGAGGCTTCGAGGTAGTTTGTGGTTCACGATTCATGGTTTATAGTTCATGGTTCACGGATTATAGTTCTTGGATCATGGTTTTCCGTGTCAGTAATGAGCTGATCACAAAGGTGGCGCCTTGCGGTAGGTAGAGAAGTAGTGTCAGTTCACGGAAGAAACAGGGGGGGAGAATAGTGGACAATGGGGGAGCTTGCTTTTGCCTAAGCCAGAGGCAAGCGCTTATTGGTTGGCTACTTGCTGTATTTCTTTCTGAACTCCACTTTTAGCAGTTCGCGTTCAATAATCATCTTGGTAATAACGGAGGCGGGGTTGTCTGTAGAGGTGGCCAGAGCTTCTTTGAGCTTTTCTTCGGAAACATCGATTCTATAGAGCACATTAACCAGTTGCTGAAAGTCTTTGGCTAAGAGGTCTTCTACCACTCGCATGATTTTTAAAAACGCCTCTTCGTAGGTGTACTCCTTTTTTTTGGCCAGTTGCAGGTAATCCTTGTCGAGCTGAAAATCCTTCTCGAAAAGCTTTAAACTCTGCTTGATATCTTTAGAATCAGACATGATCAAATTTAGGTAAAAGAGTTTTTCTAATTGTTAATGGGTGTATTAAGAAAACGAAAAATGCCACCGCTTTCGGGTGGCACTTAGTATGTTTTTGGTTATTTCATCGTCACCCTGAACCTGTCTGCCGAAAGGCAGGCTTGTTTTATGGTCTTTGCATGCTGAAAGCTAGATTCTGGAATAAATTCAGAATGACGACTACTCGGCCTCTTTTTCTTCTGGTGCTTCATCTGCCGGCTGCTCCATAAAAGATTCAGGAGCTATTTTGGCCAACAGGTTGTACCAGGTAACCAGTTTTTTGATGTCAGACACATATACGCGGTCCTCATCATAGTCGGGTAATATGTGCTTTAAAAAAGACTTCAGCTCTTCTCCGTCTGAGTTTTTATCCAGTCCCGTATCTCCTTCAAACTCTTCATGAATTTTTCGCATTACTTCAATAAGAGGAGTTGAGCCTTCCTGGGTATGGGTGTAGATAGAGATTTCAGATAAAATTGAAACTCTGGCATCGGCCCCTACTACCAGCTTGGTTTTCTTATCATCGAGCGATTCTAAAATTACACCTGCTTTAGAGGGTTTCAGTACCTTAAATAATCCGCCTTTTCCGGCTACTGCTGCTATCTCACCAAAATTCATATTGTTCTCAATTTATGCGGCAAAGTAAGTTTTAGTACAATCGAAAGACAAACAAAAAATCAATTTTCAAGAAGTGATTGTATATAGCTTGTGAGTTGTTCTTTACCCAGGCCTGTCTCAGAAGAGGTCAGAAAAAATGGAGGCAGTTCGGCCCAGTCTTTTTTCATCACCCTCTTAAACTTGGCCATGTTTTGTTGCCCCTTGTTTACGGATTGTTTATCGGCCTTAGTAAACACCAAAGCGAAAGGCACTCCATTTTCTCCCAGCCAGGTAATAAATTCCAAATCGATTTTTTGAGGGTCCAGCCGTGAGTCAATCAACACAAAAACAATCTGCAAGCTCTCTCTGTGAACCAAATAGTCTTCGATCATCAATGCCCAGGCATCTCTATTTTTTTTGCTGGTTTTGGCATAGCCATAGCCGGGCAAATCGACCAGATACCAAGAGTCATCGATCAAGAAATGATTGATGAGCTGTGTTTTGCCGGGTTTTCCTGAGGTTTTGGCCAGGTTCTTTCGCCCGGTGAGCATATTAATGAGCGAAGATTTCCCCACGTTAGATCGACCAATAAAAGCAATCTCAAACTTATCCGGTTTTGGGCATTGGTCGTAGCTGGGGCTGCTTATCAGGTATGTGGCTTGTTCGAACATTTCGCAAAGTTAGGGCTTATTCTCTGTTTGCCATCAGGGTAAAAACCTTTCAGCTCTATCTTGCTATTCGTTTCCCTCGCAGAGAACGCTGTGAACAATTGGCCTGATGCCATGCCGGAAAATACGGCATTAGAGCTACATCCAAATAAACACTGAATGGGAGTGTAGCCATTCCTTTTCTGTAGCCTTCCCCAAAATAGGCCGCATCAGGCATTGGACAACAAGACTCCACTTGAATATGCAGCTTGAAAACGTAAGAACTCTATTTTTAACTGGATCAAACCAAAGAAAAGCTTACAAGTACATTTACTGATTAGATTACTAATAGTTAGAATGGGCTATTGATCTAACTCTTTCAGTTCAATTTTACGAAAATAATAATTTGATTCTGTTGGTTCAGTAGGTATAGCATATATGTACAATCCGTCTTCTCTAACCCAAAGATAGTTTTCATTTATTCTTTCCTGTAATGCAAAAAATTCATCGTTAGCAACTACTTTTAGGTTGGCATCAAAAGTTGTAATTGAGATTTTCTTTTTATTATAAACTTTTGCGAATTCCTGAGGGTCATTTATTGGAGTCTGTATATCAACAAAAGTTCCTATTCTGTAAAATACATTTCTCCATTTATCGTATATTATTTTTAAATAGTGGCCATTGTTGAGCTGGTCTAGTGCATCTTGGTAAATATCATTACCTCTTTTACCTTTTGATTCACGTATTTTCGAATTTCCAATAATCTTTTTTGTTAACAAATTCCCATTTAAATCATAAACGTATACAAACTTTGATTTGCTAAAGTTCATATAAATTTTATTCTCTCTAACTACAAAACTATGTTCTGAATCATTAGATGACCATAGTCTACCATGATATTCCTCTGGAAAGTTAATAATTTTAGAAAAGTCACCTGTAGTTAAATCGTAGACCCCTATGGTTTTAACATTCTCATAAGTACTTGTTATGTTAAAATCAGCATATTCAGCCAAATCGAAATAGATTTTACCATCATGAATATCAACTGAGGACGATTTTATTTTACTGTCTACAGCCAGCATTGGGTTAGCTGCGTATTGATACTTTTTTATTATCGACCCATTAGTATTTATTTTAAATATATATGGAGCAATTACTGGAAGAAATAGAAACTCTTTCTCATTTATAAACGAATAGGCTCCTTCGCTATAAACTTGGTTAGGTCCAGTTGTATAAAGTGTTGTTTTTGACCAGAAATCTGTTCGGTAATTGTAGCTTACTATTTCTATTGTGCCTTCATCAACAGTCGAATATGAGAATTGGTTGTCGTAAATGTTATGAAAGGGCCTAGATGTATTACCTAGATGATTAATGCTGTCGGGAAGGAAAATGCTAATAGTATCGGACAGAATTAAAGTAGAGTTCAATTCTTCATCGTAGCTTTTAATTGTGTTTTTGGTACAAGAAAATGTAATAAAAATAATGAGTGATAATATAGATAAAGTCTTCATCATAAGAATAAATAAAATAAGAATAAGATTAGTTTGCTCTAATCTTATTCTTTAAATAAAAATTACTGCTTGTTTGGATCAAACTCTGGCAACTTTAATGTTGCAACTTTTGTCCTAAAAGCAGCTCCTAGAGTCGTACACTGGTTACCAATAGCGTTATAACATTCTTCGACCCAATAAACTGACAGTTCTTCCATTACCAGTTGAAAGTACGCATGCTTGGCAAATTCGTAGTTATTATTTTTTCTGAGCTACTACTGTGTTTTTTTAAGCATAAAAATTGCAGTGATTCAAATTAATATTATTATACTAATAATTTTATTTTTTTATGAGGTTTATTTAAAGTTTATTAAAGTAGGAAGTGCATAATAAACAAGTCCACGTGCTTTTGAACCAGGCAATGTGCATGAACTTCCTTTTTCGTTAGTACATTCCGTTGCAAGCCATACGCAAGGGCTATAACCACCCAAGAGGTCAGTTTCCATACATGCAACAGATTTATATTTTAAATTCAGACTGTCCTTGTAAATTATCACGTGGAATTGCTGTGAATAGTACAAGGCAAAATAAAACCAGCAAATTAGATTTTTTCATTTTTACTTTTTTATCAAACCTACTCTCTTTCAGGGTTTTCGGCATTCCCTTTTGTTGCCCCGAAGAGCGGTAACAGACACAATAGTGAAATTGAGAAATGAATTCTTGGTGTCGGTATTGTGCGTTTGAATTGTTCGTGTGCCAAGTGGCAGGATGAACTTCTGTCTTTCTCCGGAATTGAAAGTTAATTTAATGTAGGGGACGATCTTTTGTATCAAGAAAAAAATTTAAATGCAACTCATTGAACTTTAACCCAAATAGAGTATGATATGTCTTCTGTTTCCATATAGTTCTTCAGAGCTTTTGTTTATTCAGTAACTTTTGCAAATAGGTGTGTCTTCCTGTTTGTTATGTCTTTGGTTTACTGCGAAACCATTTACCTTAGCTTGATGAATAAAACGGGTTCTGGAAAATCATTGGGAGCTTTCAATGTGTTACAGCCCTCCAAAAGTTTGCTTTCATTGCTTAAATGAGCCTATTCGCTCCTGCTCAATTATGAGCATCAACTTTTGGAGTGGGCTCTTCTTTTTAAGTCGAACTTAGGCCCAGGTGAATTCAATACTAAACTGTTGAATCATGCGGCTGTTGCTCAAAGGGCCATGGGTATGATCTGCCATAACTCGCAGCTGTGGTATCACAAACCATTCTGGGTTTTGCTTTCCATACTAAACCTGTACCTTTGCAAATCCTTGATATTGAGGATTAATCAAAAACAACAAATTATGCCAAAAGCAAAAAAAGGCGATAACGTAAAAGTGCACTATACCGGTAAGCTTAAAGATGGAACCATTTTCGACTCTTCTAAAGGTCGTGAACCATTGGCTTTTCAGGTTGGTGCCGGACAAATGATTAAGGGTTTTGATGCGGCTGTTGACGGTATGGAAATGGGAGATACTAAAGTGGCTGAAATTCCGGCTGCTGAGGCTTACGGAGAAGCAAGACAAGACCTGATTTTTGATGTGCCTAAGACAAATTTGCCGCCCGATTTAAAGCCAGAGGTAGGTCAGCAATTGGCCATGACTCAGCCCAACGGTCAACAAGTACCCGTAACCGTAGCTAAAGTTGAAGAAGACAAAGTAGTAATAGATGCCAACCATCAATTGGCAGGTAAAGACCTGGTGTTTGAAATTGAGTTGGTTGAAATAGCCTAGCTATTCTAAGAGTTCATCCGAAGGGAGGTGTGGCAGTGTTCGCTATTGGCTTTCGCAGTAAAGAAAGTTAACTCAGGCGCGCTGAAATGCCTCTCTTTTTAGTTTGTGAGCGATCGCTTTTTGAGCAATTCATTTATCATGTAATAGAGCATTTGTTCTTGTCCTACCATTTCGTCCATAACCAGATTTAGCTGAATGAGCGTAGTTTCCAAATGTTCTTTCTCGTGCGTTTGCCGATCCATGTACACCTCCAGAAACTTGGCAGTGGTGTTTTCCATCAAGATTTTTTGTAGCCCATAAATTCGGGTAAAAGCCTGAACTTCTTCAAAATCAAAATCGGAAGCCGCTTTTGTAGATTTGGCCGCTTCCCAGGCTGTTTCGGTCAAAAGTGCATCAATTAAAACCTGGCCATCGGTTATCACTTCAAAATCCATTCGTGGGCCTTTCACCAAAAGCTGTCTCACACTGTCTTGCTCATTGGCCACCATATTTCTTATTCTATCTCTAATTTTTCCATGGGTTACAGTCCATCGTTTTAGTGTAACGAAATTTTCTCCCAACTCCTGATAGATGTAATCAAGAGCCTTTTCCTTCGCCTTTTCGGCCTTGCTTTTTTCTACCAATTGGCCAATAAAAAGAGCGAAGAGCACACTGAATACAATTAAGAACCCTTCGGTGAAGAGTTGCTTGATGCGATTGGTTTTAGGTTTCATAAAAGGTTTTTCAGGTTCTGGTTAAAAAAAGACCAAAGAGTCTGTTGAAAAAAATCCCAACTTGGAGGCAGTGCATGAAAACAGAAAGTGACTCACACACTAAAATAAGCATTACAACGGAATAGGATAATGCTGCTGATTCCAAGCTTTTTCTAACAAATTGCCCAATCCCCCTGTTTCCTTCGTATTATTGCACCCAAATTTGAGCAGATGACAGTAGTGCCTTATAAAGAAAAGCAGTCGGGGAAGAAAGAGCAGGTGGCCGAAATGTTCAACAACATTAGCAGGCGCTATGACTTCCTCAATCATTTTCTAAGCCTTGGAATAGATATTCTATGGCGAAAGAAGGCCATCCGATTGCTCAAAAAGGACCAGCCCAAACAAATTTTAGATGTGGCCACAGGAACGGGAGACTTTGCTTTAGAGGCTTTGGCCCTAAACCCGGATCGGATAGTGGGAGTGGATATTTCTGAGGGCATGCTGGAAATGGGCCGTAAGAAAATGGAGCGCAAAGGTGTTGACCATATTATTGATATGCAGATGGGAGACAGCGAAAAGCTGCTCTTTGATGACAATACCTTCGATGCGGCTATCGTTGCTTTTGGTGTTAGGAATTTTGAAAACCTAAAGCAGGGACTCAGCGATATGTGCAGAGTGTTGAAGTCGGGAGGAAAGATTGTGGTTATTGAATTTTCACGACCAAAACGCTTCCCCATGAAGCAGCTCTACAATTTTTATTTTAAGTCGATTCTGCCGATTATTGGCAAGATAATTTCCAAGGATCAATCGGCTTATACCTATTTGCCGGAGTCAGTCGAGGCTTTTCCTGATGGACAGGATTTTCTCAATATCCTTACGGAAGTTGGATTTAAGAACGTAGAATGCAGGCCACTCACTTTTGGAATCAGTTCTATTTACATAGGGCAAAAATAATTACCCTCTTTTTACTTTGTGTGTGTGCGGCACTGGGAGCCCAGTCCAGAAAGCAAGGGGTTACCTTGCACCGCATAGATAGCGATAAGAAGAAAACCCAGTATGGTTTTTTTCTGGGCGCACATCAAAATTATTACGGTATTCGATATTCTGAGGCCTTTGAGAGCACTCAGTACGACCAGATTCACTCCGTAGTCTCCGAAAAAAGTGCCGGGTTCAACCTTGGGTTTATGGTCAACTTTCGCCTGGCCGATCAGTTTACCCTAAGGCTTGTGCCGGTTAAAATTGGTCTTTATCAGAATACCGTAGCCTATCATAATGTGGATGGTAGCGTAGATAGACAGCTCATAGAATCTACCCGGGTAGAACCCGGAATTTTCTTGAAATACCGCTCCATTCGGAGAGAAAACTCGCGTATGTATATCATTGCCGGAGTGAGTGGTTCGCTTAGAGCAGGCAAAGAAGACCTTGTGACCAACACCGACAGGTTAGAGATAAGAAGAATGGATGCCAAAGCAGAGATAGGCTTTGGGCTAGAGCGCTACTTCGAATTTTTTAAGTTCTCTCCGGAAATCAGGTATGCCAGAGGGTTTATGAATGTAATGAACAACTCCAGCAACTTTTACCATGACGGTATTTCGCGTATTACCACCCATAATTTTTCACTGTATCTCCATTTCTCCGATTAATGCGCCTTTGCTTCTAAGAGTTTTTACCGGCAAGTGTTTCATGTAATTTCCACATAGCGCTTCATCTATTTTCTATTAACTTGGAGCTTTACTAGCTACAGAAACGATGCAAAAAACAGCTTTGATAACCGGGGCAAGTTCCGGAATAGGTTGGGCCACAGCCCTGGCGCTGGCCGAGGAGGGTTTCCGACTGATTTTGTGTGGAAGAAGGAAAGAGAAACTAGAAGAACTGGCCGGTTTGGTGTCTGTAGACACTCACTTACTGGTGTTTGATGTTCGCTATAAAAAAGAAGTGGATGAGGCTCTGGTAGCCCTGCCTGATGGTTGGCAAACGGTAGATGTTTTGGTGAACAATGCAGGCAATGCCCACGGGTTGTCTAAGTTGCACGAAGGCAATGTGGAAGACTGGGACGCCATGATAGATATTAATGTTAAGGGCTTGTTGTACATGACCCGGGCCATAGTGCCGGGTATGGTAGAGCGGCAAACCGGGCATGTAGTCAATGTAGGCTCCATTGCCGGTAAAGAGGTGTACCCCAATGGCAATGTGTATTGTGCATCAAAACATGCCGTAGATGCCATCAATCATGGCATGCGTATGGATCTGATGGGTACAGGAGTTAAGGTATCGCAGGTTTGTCCGGGCCTGGTGGAAACGGAGTTCTCTTTGGTACGTTTTAAAGGAGACAGTTCCAGAGCTGAATCGGTTTATCAGGGATATGAGCCCCTCACAGCTCATGATATTGCAGACCTTATTCGCTTTATTGTTACACGTCCGGCACACGTCAACATTGCCGATACACTAATTCTGCCAACCGCCCAGGTGGCCTCTACCATGGTGCATAAAACGCTTTAGAATGGAGGAAAATAAAAACGAAGAAAAAAGCGGAATACCTATACCACAGGTTTTTCTCAATACCGATACAGGAGGCCCAATAGAACGCTGCATTCAGTGCGACTATCAGGTTTTGGATGGCGGGCGCCACTACATGATCGAAAAAGTGTTTAAGCGCTATCCGGAGTTTAAAAAGACAGAGGTTTTGTTTGAGTATGCTATATGCAGCAAGTGTTATGAAGAAATGAAAGAAGCCATGTCGGCCGAGAGCATGCAGAATCTGTCGGCTTACATGATGGGCAATATGAACTTCAGCCAGTTGCAACAACGTATGGAAGAAGAACCTGATAATCCGGACCATTGGCTGTCGTCTTGCCTCATAAAAGGCACCCCTAAGGAAGAACTCAGGGAGTATCAGATGGGGGCGTGCTTCAAAGGCGATCGGTTAGTTATGGACATGATGCCTCCCTTTTTAATTGGAGAAATGGCACTTGAAGAACTCAATGCGCTACTGTCTAAAGAGACCAAAGATGAAATGGATGGTTTTATGGGAGATCACTTTGGTATTCCTCCCGAACTAAGAAAAGACTTAATACTTATCTAATGAAGAGACTATTGTTGGTGGTTTGGCTGGGCGCATGCCTTTTGGGCTGTTCTTCCGATACCAAAGAATTGGAAGCGCCTGAAATTGGTGTTTCACTCGAGCTGGCGGAATACAGAAAGTCTGTTCTTTCAGGCATCAATTACAAACTGGAGTTTAGAGTGCCCGAAGAATTTGGTAGGCAAATACAGGCTTTAGAAGAGCTTACCTTCAATTTAGAGGACAATTCCAGAGATCTGCCTCTCGATTTTAAAGTGCCCCAAAGCCACCTGAAAGGTCTTGTGGTGAATGGCAAGAGCCAGCCGCTGGAGATAGTCAACGAACACATTGTTTTAAAGGCCCAAAACTTACAGAAAGGATACAACAAAGTAGAAGTGAATTTTTGGGCTGGAGAAACTTCTCTCAACCGCAAGGAAGACTTTCTTTATACCCTCTTTGTACCCGATAGGGCAAGAACTGCCTTTCCTTGCTTCGACCAACCCAACCTGAAAGCCCGTTTTAATCTTACCCTGGACCTGCCGACTAATTGGAGTGCTATAGCCAATGCACCTGTTTCGCTGGCTCGTATAGCGAATAACCGAAAGAACATAATCTACGAAGAGTCTGATTTGATAAGCACCTACCTTTTCTCTTTTGTAGCCGGAGAGTTTAAGCGAGTATCACAAACGGTTAATGGTAGAACTTTTACCATGCTTCATAGAGAAACGGACGAAGAAAAGGTAGAGCGTAATAAAGACCTCATCTTCTCTCTTCACGCAGCCTCTCTCAAATGGTTGGAGTTATATACAGGTATAGAATACCCTTTCAAAAAGCTCGATTTTGCTCTAATTCCCAGCTTTCAGTATGGAGGAATGGAGCATGTGGGAGCCATACAATACCGAGCCAATAGTTTGTTTTTGGAAAAAGACCCTTCTCAAAATCAGTTATTGGGCAGAGCAAGCCTCATTGCTCATGAGGTAGCCCACATGTGGTTTGGCAATTTGGTGACTATGGACTGGTTCAACGATGTTTGGACCAAAGAGGTCTTTGCCAATTTTATGGCCTCTAAAATGGTCAACCCAAGTTTTCCCAACATCAATCACGATTTGAGTTTTCTGGTGAGACATTACCCATCGGCCTATGGTGTAGATCGTACTCGGGGAGCCAACCCTATTCGTCAGAATTTGCCTAACCTCAATGAAGCGGGGCAAATGTATGGAGCGATTATATACAATAAGGCGCCAATTATGATGCGTCAATTAGAGTCCTTACTGGGAGAACAGGCCTTTCAGTCGGGCATGCAAGAGTATCTGAGAACCTACGGCATGAAGAATGCCACCTGGCCCAATCTGATCGAAATTCTGGATAAAAGAACACAGGTCGACCTGAAGCGTTGGAGCGAGGTGTGGGTAAATACCTCAGGCAGACCGGTATTTGAATTGGAAACAATTAACAACGAAGGGCAAGTCGAATTGCAACTTAGCCAAAAAGATGTTTCCGGTAAAAACAGGGCCTGGCCACAGAGTTTTAGAATGAAGCTCTTCAATGCCGATAAAAAGGATAGAAAAGAGCTGTTAGTGGTAAGTGCCGACCAGCCCTATAAAGTGAAATTGGGAGCCGAATGGGCGAATTTTGAGGCTTTGGCCAACTCCAATGGCATGGGTTATGGCCTTTTTTCCTCATCGTACAGCCTACTTGTGAGTCAGTGGGAACGACTTAACGAAGTAGAGAAGGGTAGCCTTCTCATCAACATGTATGAGAACTTGCTCGAACCGGGCTTTATAGGGAGAGAAGGTCAATACAAACCCACCGAATACATAGAGTTGCTCAAGTGGTTTTTGATGAAAGAGAAAAATCAATTGCTCATCAACCTGGCATTGGGGCAGTTGCGGTCAGTTTACTGGAATTTGATTTCGGAAGATCAAAGGGCCAATCTGGCTCCCGATTTAGAGAGAACCTTGCTGCATTGCCTTAATGATATTCACGAAGATCCGTCAATCAAGAAAATATTCTTTAACACCTACAGCCAGTTGGTTACCACAACAGTGAACTTGCAACGATTGTACAGTATTTGGGCCAAAGATGGTACGGTTCAGATTTCGGGGCTCAACTTATCGGAGAATGATTATATAGGCCTTGCCGAAGATCTGGCCATTAAAATACCTGAAAGAGCCGAAACCATTGTGGTTCAGCAGTTGGAACGTATAAAAAACCCTGATTCAAGAAAAAGATTTGAGTTTATTGCTCCAACACTCTCGGCCAGTGCCACAGTGCGCGATGCATTTTTTGAGACTCTGAAAGAGGAGAAAATGCGCGAAACAGAATCGTGGGTTCTAGCAGCTTTGGGTAATCTTCATCATCCGCTGCGCAGAGATCAGGCCAGAAGCTATGTATTGCCAAGTCTGGAATTATTGCAGGAGATTCAACAAACGGGTGACATATTCTTCCCTACTCGTTGGTTAGATCAGACATTGGGTAGTCATAATTCACATGAGGTTGTGAAAGTGGTAGATGCCTTCCTTGCAAAAAGGCCGCGATACAATGAACAGCTAAAAATGAAAATCTTGCAGTCGGTAGATATGGCTAGAAGGGCTAGCCAAATACTTGACAAAACGGCAAAAAAATAACCCCTCTTTCGAGCGGCTTTTTATTCATCTCATTTTTCTGACTAGATGATGTCACTTATTTAATCTATTGCCCCATTTTATAGCGACTCGGGTTTGTCATTTCAAGAGTAAAACTAAGCTGAGTTTAGATTAGTTCATAATGCATTGCATGAATTTTTTGTGAAGTTATTATGAGTTCTGAATAGATGATGGGATTTGTGAAGAGCTTCAAATAAAACTTGTTTCTACATTTTATCCCTTCGTTTGATACGATCATTTAAGGTCAGGTAATGGAAAGTTAGCAAAATTCTAAGTTCAAGATTTTGCTGGTGTTCAAGAGGAATGAGTGAAGCCAATTGGCTAATACTAGCGGGGCTAATGTCTCCTACGATATTGAGACGATTCAGGTAGTTAGTAACTATTTTAACTTTTTTAGACTTCTTCTTCAAATAGTGAAGTAAGGGGCTCCCTGACTTCAGGTTTAGTAAGATATATGTGGTTCCGTCCGGGCCGTATGATGCAAGTCCGTAGTCCCAGGTTTGAATGAAAAAGTGAGTTTCTAACTTTTGATATAGTTCCTGTTGGGCCGAAAAGTCTAATGGTATTTCAAATTCGGGGTAATTCTCTTCAGTGTATTCTATATACATGGCTATAGGATCTTGCCCTGAGTTCTCACTTAAGTTAAAGAAGGTGCTGAGCTCGTGTTCGAAGAACTCCATGCAGAGTAATATGCTTTCCGTTTTATCTTCATCAAACTCTTTTAAAAGACTCCTTTTGAGTTCGTCTTTGAATAGCTGTGCTGAAGCTTGAGATGAAGTAACGATTAAGAATGTGGCTATTAGTATTCGGTTAACCATGGCCTGAGTTGACTATTTTTGAAGTATCTTTTTCCTCCTGGAACCATTGTTTGGTACATCGCATAGCTCTCCGGAGAGGAGAAATTAAACTATTTTATAGGGTTACTTACTTATGTTGCAAGAAGCGCATTTCTGAACCTTGCCTCCATTTGTGTCTTCACAAGTGGTTGTTAAAAGACGCTGTGAGGACACAGCTTATGGCTAGTATACCGGGCCTAACAAATGCGATCTAAATGAGTAACCCTACTATTTTATTCTAAGGTTTTCTGAACCACCACATTTCCGGTAGCCACAACTAATTGCCTAAACCGTTCTAATGATCCCTTTGAGTACGCTTTACATATTCATTCATTGCACATTCTTTTGTGTAAGGTTGTTTCAGGACGATACAGGTTTCAAATAAAAAAAAAGCCCTGATGGCAACATCAGGGCTCTATATTCACTTTGCTTTTTAATTAGCCACCGATTTTAACGATAAGGTCAGCGGCTCTGTTAGAATAGCCTGCTTCGTTATCGTACCATCCTACTACTTTTACCAAGGTACCGGCAGCGGCAGTCAGTTCTGCATCGAAAATATTTGAGTGAGGGTTTCCAATAATGTCCACAGAAACAATTGGATCTTCGCAGTACTCAATAATGCCTTTCATTGGGCCTTCAGCGGCAGCTTTCATGGCCGCATTCACTTCTTCGGCAGTTACTTCTTTTTTCACCATTACAGTTAGGTCTGTCAATGAACCGTCCGGCACAGGGACTCTTAAAGCAATACCATCGAGTTTACCGGCTAGGTGAGGAAGCACCAAACCTACAGCTTTGGCTGCTCCGGTAGAAGTTGGTATGATGGAAACCGCTCCGGCTCTGGCTCTTCTCAAGTCTTTGTGAGGAGCATCCTGAATTCTTTGGTCGGCCGTATAAGCGTGTACAGTAGAAATATAACCCTTTTCAATGCCAAAGGCATCGTCCAATACCTTAGCCATTGGAGCCAGGCAGTTGGTGGTACAAGAGGCGTTAGAAACAATGGTTTCGTTGCCGGTTAGAATATCTTCGTTTACTCCAAGCACTACCGTAGGGATGTTGCCTTTGGCAGGAGCAGAAATTACAACTTTTTTGGCTCCGGCCTGCAAGTGCCCTCCGGCTCCTTCTTCATCAACGAATCTACCAGTAGACTCAAGAACTACATCAACGCCCAACTTGCCCCAAGGAAGGTTCTTTGGTTCTTTTTCAGCGTAGATTTTAATTTCCTTGCCATTGACCACAATGCCGTCTGCAGTAGACGATACAGTGCCGTCAAATTTGCCGTGTACAGAATCGTACTTTAGCAGGTGGGCAAGGGTAGCAGTATCGGTCAGGTCATTGATCGCTACTACTTCAACGTTTTCTTTGCTCAATAACGCTTTGAAAGTCAGTCGTCCGATTCTTCCAAAACCATTAATGGCTACTCTAATTTTAGACATGTCCTTTTACGGTTTTATTTGTGATTGATGTGGCGCAAAACTAAGAAAGCCCTATGCCATTTCAAATATAAATCAATGTTGTCGTAAAGGGGTTCCATCGGAATCGATTGAAATATTTCAATGAAAATATTTTTGGAAATAAAAAACCGAAATCTATATTTGCACACCGAAAATCAAGGAGCTCTTAGGCAAATTGGTTTAAGGTTGTGAAAATCCTAACACGGTCCCTTCGTCTAGGGGTTAGGACGCCAGGTTTTCATCCTGGAAACAGGGGTTCGATTCCCCTAGGGACTGCTGAAAAGCCCGACATTTGTCGGGCTTTTTTTGTTATGCTCGTTTCAAAGGTTAGGAAATCAGAAGGCTGTGTCCGTTCCTAATGAAAAGTGTTCATGAGTCGCCAAAGAAGGTTGGAGTGTCGACTCATTTCTACTCTTTCTATCAAAAAATGCCTATAAAAAGATAGTGTAAGGAGGAATCCTGATTGGGCTGGTTGGTTTAGAGAACTTACTGATCGGACTCTATTCTTCCCAATAGCTCAAATTTGAGTACAATTTCAAACCGCTCTCCTGAAGTCACCAGGTGAATGTTTTTACCTACGCCATCGAGCTTAATGTTAATTCTTCCTCTGGCCATGGTAGTGGTTATGAGAGCCAAGCCGTTGGCATTGGTGTTGCCAGGGTTTTCAGGATCAAAAATGGGGATCTCTGCAAATACTTCGTTGTTGTCGTTGTCCAAGGTAATGGTGTTCTCAACATCTACAATGGTAAAGTCGGTCAGACGTTCTGTGTAACCACCATCGGCAATAGCACTTAGGCTGGCTTCAAAGAGGCCAATGGAGTTGCCGCTTTCTATGCCTCTAATGTCGTAGTAGAGACCAACCAGTTGAGGGGCAATAATGGCCTTGCCGGCCGGAGCGTCAAAATCGTTGGTAGAAACAGCTATAAACTCATTGAGGCTAAGCAGATCTGTTCGGGCAATGTCTTCGTTGGGAGGTAAATCAGACCAATCAATTTCAATAGTATGGGTTAACTCACCACTTACAAACTCGTAGTTCGGACCGTCTTCATCGGGAAAACATCCGGTAAACATTAGAACCACTACAATGAGTAAAGACAGCTTCTTCATATAATTATTAATCTCTTGCAAACTTAAAACTTTTGGGGTTGTATATATTAGCTTTCCTGATTTTAACACATCTCTTTTCGAACAACCTTACCCGGCAACTTTCTCACCAATGGGCTTTGTTCCGGTATTTACGCATATGAGCGTCAATGACCTAACGTTTGAACTTGAGCCACAGGAAAATGCAACCACATTATTTTGTAAAACATTGTGCATGAAGTCTACTGAATGACACCCTTACTTTTTAGCGGGTTGTAAACCAGCAAAATATGGGCATGTGCATTGATGTAAGAAATGCTCCAATAATCAAAAAAATGCATGTGAACGTTTCTTTCTTGGGCATATTCGTGTTTTGTTTCTCGCAAGTCGTGGCAGAAAGGCAAAGGCTTAACCCATGCAGTTCGGTTAATTCAAAGCCAATTCCAACCATTATCCTGTTCAGGCAGTCGAGAAACATGTGCATAGAAACTGCTTTGAAGCCTTGGTCGCGCAAGGTTTCAGGGTGAAACGCGATTTTTTGGTAAGGAAGATTAGGAGTATTTACCTCATAACAATGTGGCCGTATTTGGGCTTGGATTGAACTATAGTCCCTTAGCTTATTGTTGAAAAGCGTGTTCCGTTTTCAGGTTCTGGTATTTGCTGGAAATGCACTTCTCTTTCCATTAATTTATTCAAAGCATAACACTAAGGAAGCACGTAATATGGGCATAATGCCATCTTTGCGGGCAATTGGGCTTTGGCCCAGGCATGTGCCAAACTATTCTCGGAATATCTGTTAGGGCAGATGGTCCTAATGATTTTTCATACAATCATTTTTAAGAACCCCGGTACGCAATCACCGGGGTTTGTTTATTCCCTCAAAAGTTTTAGAAGCACTCCATTTGTCCAGCCAAAACCATCTTGTACCGGATACTCGCCTCCACCGCTAAGCAGGCTTGTGTCAACCACATTGTACTTTTCCATAAGCTTGCCCGTATTTTTAAAAACCTTAATATTCAGGGCTGTCCAGCGATTTTTAATGGTTGTGGCCAAATGGTCGTGGCCGTAATTTCTAAGTCCCCAAATGGCCATCCACTGCAATGGAGCCCAGCCGTTGGGGGCATCCCATTGCTCGCCAGACTCAAAGTTTGTGGTAAGCAGCCCACCATTTTTCAGTAGTTCTTGTGCCAGGGTATTGGCTACACTTTCGGCCTGTTGGGCAGAAGCGAGCTGAAAAGCCAGTGGATAGACGGCCGCGGCTGTCAGACTTGTGGTTTGAGCCTCATGGTGGTGGTTAAAATCAAAGAAGTAGCCTTCAGAAGCATTCCAGCAATATTGCTGAATGGCCTTAGCCCTGCTTTCTGCTCTTTGGGCATAGTTGGTGCCTAACTTGCCTTCTCCTTGCAGTACATAGGCTTTGCTAATCATCTTTTCCAGATGGTAGAGCAGGCAATTTAGGTCTACAGGTATCAGGTTGGTGGTATAAATGGTGGTGAGATCGTCAGGTACTTCGCACCATCGCGAACTAAAGTCCCAGCCGCTTTCACAGGCCGCCCGTATATTCAAAAGCGTTTGCTTACCCGCTTTCCCTTTTCGCTCAATTAATTCAACATCGTCTTGATACATTTCTGCTCTCGGGCTGAAAATATTATCATAGTGCCGATTCAGTACTTCTCCATTCGGCATGAGAACTACTCGTTTGTAATTGGCTTGCGTTTTGGACAGTTCTTGTTCACCCTCCATCCAAAATTTATGTTCTTTTACCATGGCAGGTAAAAAATCTATAAGATACTTTTCTCCCTTTTCTTGTGCCAGCAGGCTTACCATAAGTGAAAAGAAGGGAGGTTGGGAGCGGCCTAGGTAGTATGTTCGGTTGCCATTGGGTATGAAGCCGAAATTTTCAATCATGTATGCAAAGTTTTTCACCATATGCTCCACCATGTCGGTTCGGCCACTTTCTACTAAACCCAGCATGGTAAAATAGCTATCCCAGTAATAGATTTCATTAAAGCGCCCGCCCGGAACTACGTAAGGATAGGGCAGAGGAATAAGCGTGGAAAAGTATTCCTCATTGTCGGGCTCACGGGCAAGTACAGACCATAAGCGTTCTATGTGATCTTCTACAGGCAGGGAGCTATCGCTTTGGTATTCTTTCCCTTGGCTTTGAGCACTCACAAAATAATTATTGAAGAAGGTTTTTAGGTCAAAATTGGGGTGGTTCTTTTCTTGCCTGTAGATGGCAAGTATATTGGCCGGATCTTCAATAGCATAGGCATCGGAAATCTCCTTGCCATCTGCCCACTGCCCGGAAGCATGCAAGTCAGTGAACAATTCTTTTAGGTCTTCCTCCAAAAAAATCAGTCGATTGGCCATAATCTTGTGGTTTTGAGCCATTCAAGTTACAAGGTTAACTTGTTCTTTTCCAAAGCGAGCACTTGCACATTTTACGATTTCTAAGCACGGAATGAGCTCTTTGCCAATGCATTGCAGCCTACACTTAAAAAAAAATCTCAGGTTTGTAAGAATCGCCAGGTTAGAGGGTACTAATAGGTTGACAGGTTGAAATGACAGAAGTACAGCAGAAACAGATTTTTGAATCTTGGTTGGAAACCCACAAGGGTATCTTATTTAAGGTGGTGCGGTCTTACTGCGAGCAGGAAGAGGACCGCGAAGATTTGTTTCAGGAGATTGCTGTCAATGTCTGGAAATCGGTTAGCAATTTCAAGAACGACTGCGCGGTCTCTACCTGGGTTTATAGAATAGCACTTAATCAGGCTTTAAAATGGAAGCTGAAGAAAAGCAGGGATCAAAATAAAGCAGATAATGGTGAGGTGGTTCGAATTCTACAGCCTGCAGAAGAAAAGCCAGACCAAAGACTAGAATGGCTATATGGGCAAATTCAACAGTTGGATGAGATAGATCGCTCCCTTTGCTTGCTTTTGCTCGATGGATTCAGCTATAAAGAAATGGCTTCGATTGTTGGTATTTCTGAAAACTACGTGGGAGTGAAGATTAATCGAATAAAAAAGCACCTCACCGAACAGTCTAAAAAAATGTTGAACAATGGAATTTGATGAAATGAAAAAAATATGGGATGAACAGAGTCAAAAGGCGTTGTATGCCTTAGACGAGGAAGCGCTTCACAATAGGGTGATACAGCGTAAAAATAAAGCTGCTGCAGTGGCCGGGAGAAGTGAACAACTAATGATGGGGTCGCTGGTGTTTTGCACGCTGGTTATTTTGGGAGCCAGTCTCATCAAGTCGGATTTTCAGCTATTCCCTAGTCTGCTGGCCGTAATTACAATGGTATTGGCCGGAGTAATATACCTTAGAAGACAGCAACGACTGAACCATCAAAACACTTTCGATAAAAGCATATTGGGCGATATGAACGCGGCCATCGCCCATGCTGATTTTCAGGTCAGGCTATCGGCTATGGGTAAGTGGATTTATTTGGTGGTGGCTTTGCTGAGTATTGCCTCTGTTGTCGATGAGTGGGCAGAGTGGTACAAGGGAGCCTTATTGCTCCTGTTTTTTGTGGCCGGGTACTTTGGTGCCCGTTGGGAGCATAAAACCTTTTACGTGTCGCAGAAGCAAAAGCTTGAGCACATGCGCGAAAAACTTATCAGTTTGAAAGATGGAGCATCAGTCTAATGATCTTAAATCAGCAGCCGTTTCATTAGTAAATCGCGCTGCAGGTCGCCTCCCAATTTAAAAGGGTGGCTGCCAAATACCTCAAAGCCATGGCGTTTGTAGAAGGCTATGGCTTTATTGTTTTCTTCCCAAACACCCAGCCAAATGGCCATCAGCCCTTTATTTTTGGCTTCTTGCATTGCAAAATTCAATAGTAAAGTGCCAAGGCCCTTGCCCTGAACATGTCTTTTTAGGTATATGCGCTCAACTTCCATGGCATTGTCCAAAACCTGGTCTGACTGAGCTTTTTTCGTATTGAGCTTAAGATAGCCCACCGGCTCATCTGTATTTTTTAAAAAGTAAAAGTAACTGTCCGGGGTTTCCAGTTCGTTGCGCAATTGGTTGGCATCGAATGCCTTTTGCAAATAACCGTCAAAATCGGCCTGATGGTTCTTATCGCCAAATGCATCGGTAAAAGTCTCTATAGAAATAGATCTGAGCTCCTCTAGCTGCTCGATAGAAATCTTATCGATTCGATAGTTTTCCATAGACTTTGGGAATTTTAAAAATTACTTAACCGTCTAATATACAATTATAAGCCCTTGTGGAGGCTTACTTTTCGGGTCGCAAAAATATATTTTTTGAAAACGTGATCAATTCGGATTTGGCATTTGTGCCTAACCTGCTAATCATTTAAATTCCACCCATTCAAGTTTTGAGCATGGAAACAAACATTCGCAAATTCAATAAAATACTGGTGGCCAATCGTGGCGAAATTGCTATACGCGTACTGAGAGCAGCTTCTGAAATGAAGATTCGTACGGTGGCCATTTACACATACGAAGACCGTTATTCCCTCCATCGATACAAGGCCGATGAGGCTTATCAGATTGGAGACGATGATGATCCGCTCAAACCTTATTTGAATATTGATGAGATCATTGCTCTGGCCAAAAGGGAAGGGGTAGATGCTATACATCCCGGCTATGGGTTTCTTTCAGAAAACGTACACTTTGTAAGGGCTTGTAAAGCAGCCGGAATCACATTTGTTGGCCCCGAGCCGGAAGTAATGCAACGCTTGGGCGACAAGGTGCAGGCTAAAATTGTGGCCCGTAATGCCCAGGTGCCGCTTATTGAAGACAGTCAGGAGCCGCTCACAAGCAGTGCCATTGCTCTTAAAGAAGCAAAGCGAATTGGCTTTCCTGTAATGGTAAAGGCCGCAGCCGGTGGGGGAGGCCGCGGTATGCGGGTGGTACGCTCGGAAGATGAATTGGAGCGCGCTTTCAATGAGGCTCGTGGAGAGGCTGGAAAAGCCTTTGGAGACGATACGATTTTCATTGAAAAATTTATTGATAGCCCCAAGCACATTGAGGTGCAAATCATGGGCGATAATTACGGTAACCTTGTACACCTGTATGAGCGCGATTGCTCGGTGCAGCGCAGGTACCAAAAGGTTGTAGAAGTGGCTCCTTCCATAGGGCTAAAAGATGAAACTCGTGAAAAACTCTATGAGTATGCGCTGAGAATTACCCGCGAAGTGAATTACAATAATGTGGGTACAGTAGAGTTTCTGGTCGATGCCGATGAGCAGATTTACTTTATTGAAGTAAACCCAAGAGTACAGGTTGAACATACGGTGACTGAAGAAATTACAGGCATTGATATTGTTCGCTCTCAAATAGAAATAGCTCAGGGTTATCCGCTCGACCACCCTCGGATTTTCATCAAAAGCCAGGCCGATGTGCAGAAGAATGGTTTTGCCATTCAGTGCCGAATTACTACAGAAGACCCGGAAAACAACTTTAAGCCCGATTATGGCACCATTATAGCCTACCGGTCTCCGGGAGGGTTTGGTATTAGGCTAGATGCCGGTAACTGCTATGCCGGAGTAACCATATCGCCCTTTTTCGATTCGATGTTGGTGAAAATCACTGCTTCAGGACGCACGTTAAAAGGAGCTGCTCAAAGGCTGCAACGCGCACTTTCTGAGTTTAGAATACGAGGCGTAGTAACCAACAAAGGCTTTTTAGAGAATGTACTTAGTCATGAGACTTTCTTTACCGGAAAGGCCACAGTAAAGTTTATAGAAAATCATCCGGAGTTACTCCAGATGCCACGGTACATGAACCGGGCCACAAAGTTACTCAACTACCTGGGAGAGGTGGCCGTCAATGGCAATCCGAGCGTAAAGAAAATAGACCCTTCAGTAAAGTTGAGGGTACCGAAGGTTCCTGAGTTCGACCGTTTGGGAGCGTATCCTTCCGGCACCAGGCAAATTTTGGAAGAAAAGGGAGCCGAAGGGTTGGCCAAGTGGATTAAAGAGCAGCCGCAAATCCTATTTACCGATACTACCTGGCGCGATGCCCATCAGTCGTTGTTGGCTACGCGAATGCGTTCGCTGGACATGCTCAAAGTGGCCGAAGGTTTTGCCAAAAATCAACCCAACGTATTTTCTTGGGAAATGTGGGGAGGGGCTACCTTCGATGTGAGTATGCGGTTCCTTTATGAAAACCCATGGGACCGGTTGAAGCGAATGCGTGCGGCAGCACCCAACATACTTATGCAAATGCTTATAAGAGGTTCCAACGGTGTAGGTTACAAAGCTTATCCGGATAATCTTATTGAGCGATTTATTGAGAAGTCGGCTGAGAATGGCATGGATATTTTCCGAATATTCGATTCTCTCAACTGGGTAGAGGCCATGAAGGTGAGCATTCGCACGGTTCGTGAGAGAACCAACTCGGTGGCAGAAGCTTGCATTTGCTATACGGGCGATGTGCTCGATAAGGAAAGCAAATACAACTTGCAGTATTATCTGGATATGGCTCGGGCACTGGAAGACGAAGGAGCCCATATTATAGCCATTAAAGATATGGCAGGTTTGCTAAAGCCCGAAGCAGCTACCGTATTGGTAAGTGCTCTTAAAGAAACGGTGAATTTACCCATTCACCTGCACACTCACGATACATCGTCCATGCAAGCCACCACATACTTTAAAGCCATAGAAGCTGGAGTAGATATTGTGGATGTGGCCATTGCTTCCATGTCAGGTCTTACTTCTCAACCCAATTTTAACTCGCTGGCAGCGGCACTCAAGGGGCATCCCCGAGACCCTAAGATTGATGTGCAAAACCTGAATAAGTATGCCAATTACTGGGAAGATGTGCGCGAATATTACTACCCCTTCGAAAGCGGTCTGAAGGCCGGCACAGCTGAGGTGTACGACCATGAGATACCGGGCGGGCAATACTCCAACCTAAGACCACAGGCTGCTGCTCTGGGCCTGGAGCATAAGTTTGAAGAGGTAAAGCGTAATTATGCGGTGGTCAACAAAATGTTTGGAGATTTAGTAAAGGTGACCCCGTCTAGCAAGGTGGTTGGCGACATGGCCATATTTATGACTTCTAACAACCTGACACCGGCCGATATACTGGAACGTGGCGAGACCCTCTCTTTTCCGGAGTCAGTCATTAGCTTGTTCAGGGGAGATCTGGGGCAAATGCCTGGAGGTTTTCCGCAAGAGCTTTCCAGAATTATTCTAAAAGGCGAAAAGCCATATACAGACCGGCCAAACGCACACCTGGAGCCCGTAGACTTTGATAAGGAGTTTAAAGCGTTTCAGCAAGAGTTCGACATTTACTGCGATGAGCTGGACTTTCTTTCGTACAAGTTATACCCCAAAGTTTTTAAGGATTTCTATCAGCATTGGCAAAACTATGGAGCCGTTTGGCAACTACCTACCAAGGCATTTTTCTTTGGCTTAAAGCCTAATGAAGAGGTGTTTGTGGAGATTGGGAAAGGCAAGCATATCATTATTAAGATGCTCTATATTGCTGAGCCCGATGAAAACGGAATGCGCAAAGTGTACTTTGAGCTGAATGGCCAAACACGGGTGATCGATGTTCGGGATCAGAACCTTAAAGTTACTAAGGTTGCCAACCGCAAGGTAGATGGTGAACATCAAGTAGGAGCACCTCTGCAAGGCAGAATTGCTGAAGTAAAAGTGAATGTCGGTGATACTGTAAAAGAAAATCAGGCTCTTTTTGTAGTTGAAGCTATGAAAATGGAGACAACAGTCTCAGCTCCTGAAGCCGGAAAGGTAAAGGCCATTTATCTCAAAGGCGGAGATATGGTTGAACAGGACGACCTGGTGGTTGAATTGGAATAGGTTTACGATTCCGGCAGTTGCCGATGATTGGGGAGAGTTGAAAAGGCTTTAGCTCTTTCGTTATCCCAACTGCCGGATTTTATCTCTCACACCCCAACTTCCGTCTTCCCACTTCCTCTATTATGGGAGGATCCGCTAGGCTAGATCATGGGCAGATGCTTCGGCTTCGCTCAGCATGGAAACCAAAGTGTCCTCTTTTCACAGCTTTTCGCTTCCCGCTTCCTACTTCTGATTTCCGATTTCTGGTTTCTGATTTCTGTCTTCCTAGCTCCCAACTTCCGTCTTCCTCCATTATGGAAAGATCTGCTAGACTAGATCATGGGCAGATGCTTTGGCTTCGCTCAGCATGGAAACCAAAGCGTCCTCTTTTCACAGCTTTTCGCTTCCCGCTTCCGACTTCTTATTTCCGATTTCTGGTTTTTGATTTCTGTCTTCCTAGCTCCGAACTTCCGTCTTCCACCATTATGGAAAGATCTGCTAGGCTAGATCATGGGCAGATGCTTCGGCTTCGCTCAGCATGGAAACCAATGTGCCCGCTTTTCACAGCTTCCCGCTTCTGATTTCTGGCTTCTGATTTCCGCCTTCCCACTAAAGCAGTCGGTCCTCACATTAATGCTTACTCGCTCCTTAGTCCTTCCGTAGGGCTGGTGGTCATAACTTTACGAACCTGGGAAGAGATAGTCAGTGCAACCATTAGAATTACTACAGCCAGAGCCAGAGAAAAGGGTAACCAGGTGATGGGTACGTGAACAGCATATACAGAATCGAAAAGCATGGTTAACAAGTAGTAGCTAATGGGAATGCCTAAAATCAGGGCAATTATCAGAAACACAGCAAACTGCTTGTTTATCACATAGACAAGGTTTTTGAGGCGTGCTCCCAGGGCTTTTCTAATACTGAATTCTCTTACTCTACTGGCAACATTGAGAGAAACCAGCCCATAGAGGCCCAGGCAGGAGAGCAGTATACAGATAGTGGCTACATACTGCATCAGGCGGCTATGCCCTTCAATATTTCTAAAATACCAGTCGAGTGAACTGGCCTGGTAATATCCGTCAAAGGGCTTGTCGGGAAAAAGTTCGGCCCAGGTTTTTTCCAGGTCTTCATAAGCACTGGTCAGGGAACCTTCATTCACCTTCATGGAAAAATAACGATACTGTTCTTCTTTGGCCAGCATAATAATCATGGGCTTTATGGGGTCATAAAAAGACCATTGATGAAAATCTTCAAGTACTCCGGCCACCCGATAGGTAAGGCTATCTATTCTAAAGCTTTCACCCAAAGCCTTTTCCGGATTTAGCAAGCGCGCCATTTTCTGGTTCACCAATACATTCTGATAGTCGTTTTCGCGTTGAGCATCAAAGTTTCTTCCTTCCAAAAGTTTTAGTCCCAGCGTTTCTAAATAGTTGTGGTCTACGATTAGGCAGGGGATGTCGTACTTTTGATCAATCACCTGGACTATCTTATTGGAAGTAGATCGGTTGAGGTGCCCCATTGAGGCAGAAACAGACTCTACTCTGGGGTTTTGCTGCAAGGCATTGGTGAGTTGTTTTACTTGTGTGGCATCGCCCACAAAGGCCGAAATTACCCGGCTTTGATCATAGCCCCAATCCCGGTCTTTTTGGAATGCTGTGTTTTGGGTAAAGAGTATTCCACCCACCACGGCAATCAGGGCGAGAATGTATTGAAAGGTGAGGAAGATTTTGGTGAGTATATTTTTGCCACCAAACTTAAGGCTACCCCTGAAAATATTTACTGCGTTGAACCGCGAAATATAAAGGGCCGGATAGGCACCGGAGAGCAAACCTGTGCTCACCACCAATACCAGCAGAAATATCCAAAGTTCGGGTTGGTTGGTGTGAAAATCGAGTCCCACATCGAACAGGCGATCGAACCCCGGAATGAGCAAGGTAATGGCCAAAATGAACCCAAAGACCAGAGCCAATAGTGTGAGTACTATGTTTTCTACCAAAAACTGAAAAACCAATGCCTTGCGTGTGCCACCCATTACCTTTCTAACCCCAATTTCTTTGAGCCTTTTTGTTGCGGAAACAATGGCAATGTTTATGTAATTGAATACAGCCAAAACCAAAACAAAGGCACCAATTACCGATAAGACTATTCGAGCTACCGAATCACCCTCACCGGTCATCACACTGCTCATGTCTTCTGCCTGAACAAACAAGTCGGTCCATGGAACAAAAGAGAAAGCAGTGGCGGGCCAGTCTTTTTGCACGGCATTCTGAGTTTTAATATGCTGTTGAACCGAACGCTCTACCTGCGCCACGGACTGAGGGTCGCTTGTTCTTATGTATACAGCATCGAGAAATCGGCTCCAATCGCTTAGGCTGTAGTCTGGGTCTATTACTTCCAACTGGCCAAAGTTGACCAATACTTCAAAATTCAGGCTGCTTCTTCTGGGAAACTCCTGAGCTACGCCTGCTACTTCAAATGAAAACTTTCTTCCTTCAAAGTCAAAAGTCATAGACTTACCCAAGGCATTTTCTTCGCCAAAATATTTAACAGCAGCGTTATGGCTGAGAATGATTTGATTAGGTGTTTCTAAAGCTTCTTTTTGGCCGTAAGCCAGAGGAAAAGTGAACAATTCCAGAAATTCCGGGTCTACAAATGAGAAAGATTGGTTGAATACGTTTGGCCCCGATTTAAGTATGCCGCTTCTTCTTTCAACACGAACCACCTGACTAATTTGAGGGAAATCGTTTTGAAGAATGGCCGCATAGGGAGCCGGAACAATACCGTGATGCCCTACCTCTCCATTTCGGTTGAGATAGGAAGTAGCCAGGTATATTTCTTTTTTATTTTCATGAAACTGATCGATACTAAGATCCAGGTCTATGAAAGCATAGACCATGATGGCTACTCCGAGAGCTGTAGCCAGACCAAAAATATTGATGAATGAAGAAAGCGGGCTACGCTGTATAGCACGAAGTGTTGTTTTGAGATATGACCTGATCATGGAGCCTGAGTTTTTGATGGTATGAACGACAGATGCAACCATGCGCTTTAGGGTTGCACACTAGCCATCAGGCAACTGGTCTACTATTTTGGTTACTCAACGGCTTTTAACGGCAATTGAACGTAAGCCGGGCAGCGTGCCAAAGCAATTGAGTACTTTTAGTCCAATAGGCTTTGCTGGAATTTTAATCATCGATATCTTTTATGAAATGTTCGAAATACCAACATTTCTTAATTTAAAAAATGATTAACTAGCGCACTTTTTAAGAAAATTTGAAAAGAACAGAAGACGATAAGATCAATGTCCTTCTTATTTCTGAAGGAACCTATCCGTTTTACGGAGGAGGTATTTCTACATGGAGTCACATGTTGTGCGATAGGGTTTCTAACGTCCACTTTAATTTGTACTCCATCAATGCCGGCTACATACCTAAGCCCATTTTTGAGCTAAGTCCTTCAGTAAAAGAGGTAATACAGGTACCTCTTTGGGCTCCCGATGAGCCGCAGGATTATGTGAGCTATAAGCGAGACTACTATAAGGTAGTGAGCAAAAAAGAAGAGACCACCAGCGAAGTAGTGCAAGAGCGGTTTATTCCCATTTTTGAGAAGTTCTTGCAAATGGTGTATGAGGGGTCTACCGACATGAAAGTGTTGGATGTGGTGTTCTATGAATTGTGGCTTTACTTTCAAGACTACGACTACAAACGCACCATGCAAGACCAGGCCGTTTGGGAAGCTTTTAAGTATGAAGCCACGCGCAAGACAGAAGAAGATGGCAGTTATGTGGCCTCTTTGTTCGATATTACCGTTGGGCTGCGTTGGCTCTATCGTTTTCTCATTCCGTTTTCTATTCCTATCAAGAAAATGGATTTGTGCCATATTACACTCTCGGGTTTTCCGCTCATTCCTGCACTGGTATTAAAATATAGATACGGTACACCGTTGATGATTACCGAACATGGGGTATACGTAAGGGAAAGATTGCTTTACATTAACCGGTCAGACTACAGTTACTTCATTAAGGATTTTCTGATCAGGCTTACAGAAACCATAACAAGGCTCTCCTACTATAAGGCCGATAAAATTCTATCGGTAAACAAGTTTAACATTACCTGGGAGCTCATGTATGGCGCCAGCGAAGATAAAATTGAAATTACTTACAACGGGGTAGACCATGAGAAATTTGCTCCCCGCCAAAAACCTGAGCACTTAAGGGGGATACCTACCGTGGTGGCTGCCGCACGAATTTTTGAATTGAAGGATGTGCTCACCATGATTCGCTCATGCGATGTGGTTCGGAAGAAGATACCCAATGTGAGATACCTGGTGTATGGCGATAAGAATGCGGTGCCGGAATATACCGAGCAATGCGAAAACCTAATTAAGCAATTAAAGCTGGAGAACAACTTCTTCTTAATGGGGTATCATAGTGAGCCCCACCTCATATTTAGTGAGGGAGATATATCCATTCTCACCTCTATTTCAGAAGGATTTCCTTTCACGGTAATTGAATCTATGAGCTGTGGGGTGCCGGTGGTGGCAACCGATGTGGGTGGAGTAGCCGAAGCAATAGATGAGGGTTCGGGCTTTGTGTGTAAACCCAGGGACCCTGAAGCCATTGGAAAAAGGGTAATTCAGTTATTGGAAGATGAAGAACTTAGAAAGACCATGAGTGTACACGCCCGAAAGCGGGTTATGGAAAACTTTACGCTCGATATTTTTATAGAATCTTATGAGCGTATTTATGAGGAGGTTTACCAGAAACAACAACCAAAGAAGCAGAAGATAAAGAAGGAGTTGAGCTTATGACACATACGCAGAAAATAGAGCAATTGGGATATGATGTTTATGATAAACTGGGCAAGCCGGTCAATGTGAATGTGGTGCGTGCCATGCTAGAATCTATGAGCATTAGAGCCATAGATGCTAAGCAAGACTATGGCATAGACGACCTTCAGGAATTGGCTCAACTGGTTTATGATCAGATAACCAATCCTCGTTTTCTGGAAGAAAACCCTAGCCAGCTGCCTGTAAATGAACAGTTCAGAGCAGACTTTACCTCTGCGACAGACTACCTGAAAATAAAAACCAGGTACTTCTTTTATTACTATCCGCTCGGTTTGTTTCATGGTGTTCCTGTGTTTTTGCAAATAGCTACCATCATCGTATTCGGGTATTCTATGTGGACCTACGTAGGTTTTAACCAGTTGCAATCTACGGCTGTGGTGTTGGGAGTAATTTTCGGACTGATCGGCACAGGAGGTTTTGTGCAGGTAATAGGTAGGCAGGTTTCTCACTATTGGTTTAGCAAAGACTTTCATATGGCGCGAAAGAGCACCATTATGGTTATTCGCGATGGGTTACTTTTTATGGGGGTGCTCTGCGTTTTGGCATTGGTGCTTAATTTCTTTGCCAATTTTTATCCGTATAAATTTTTGTGGTTGGTGTATGCCTATGCCTACTCCATTGGGTTGTTGTTATTGCTTTCGGCAGTGTTTCACCCCCTCAAAGAGCGGTGGTTCATTACGGTGGCATTTATTTTGGCAGCAGGGCTTTCTTTGGTACTACACCTGTACACCAGCCTGGAAACCTATTATACGCATTGGATAGGCATCTGGACGGCCATAGCCCTTATGGTACTTTACCTCAACTGGTTTTTTAAACGAAAAGTGAGTAGAACCAAAGTGTTCAACCGGGCCACCAGCAAAACGGCTGTAATGGTTTACCGCAACTATCGCTACTTCTTTTACGGGTTCGTTTTCTTCATTTTCATTTTTACCGATCGTTTTTTGGCGTGGTCCACATCAGACGATGGAGCTTTGCCATACATTCTCTACTATGAAAAAGATTATGAAATAGGCATGGACATAGCCATTCTTATTTTCTTTCTTTTGGTGGGGGTGCTGGAGTTTGGTATTGCTTCGTTTAGCACAATCAGCGACCTGCTACAGAAACAGATTCCTTATAATCAGGCCAAGGTGTTTAACAGACGATCGCTCAAAATGTACTGGGAACATGTGCTCATATTGCTCATTGTTGGAGCGGTTATGACCTTTTTGCTTTACCTCATTATCTGGGAAAGGCTGGGCTATCAGCGGGCGTTCGATCAGGTATTGAATACGGTGAGTATTAAAGTAAGTATTATTGGAGGGCTGGGCTATATTCTTGTGGCTTGGGGGATGCTCAATTCACTTTATTTATTTACGCTCAACAAACCAACACAGCCGCTCAATGCGCTGCTTTTAGGGTTGTTGGTCAATGTATTGGTGGGGCTGGCGGCAAGCCGTCTTATCTCTTATGAATATAGTGTGGTAGGCATGTTTGCCGGTTCGGCCGTATATATGCTCATGACACTGCGCACAACGTTACAATTTTTCCGAAATCTCGACTATTACTACTATGCCGCGTATTAAAAAAATGGCCTCATTTCTGGCTCTGTTTTCTTTTACGAGCCTCTTTTGCCAGGAGCCACCAAAAGCTTCAGTATTGGTGTGCTATGGCGATATCAATGCCGATAGAATCAGAAATTTTAAATATGTAATTCTGGAGTCGGAACAATACAACCCCTTTGATATACGCCTAATGAAAGAAACCAACGAGCTGGTGTTGGGTTACATTAGTGTGGGAGAGGTGAGCACGGCCCGATATTATTTTCCGGAGCTAAAAGACCGAACCCTGGGCAAAAATAGCTTATGGGACAGCTATTATCTGGATTTGGCCGATCCGGTGACCCAAAATGCGCTTATGGGCTTGGTCGACCGGATAAAGCAAAAGGGTTTTGATGGCCTTTTTCTGGATACGGTTGATGCTTATGGCCCCTGGGGGCCACATCCGGAGAAAGTAGGGGCTTATGTAGAGTTCATTAGTCGTGTCAAAGAGAAATACCCCGATTTTCATTTAATGCAAAACTCAGGGGTTTCTATCACCCCCCGAACCAAAGACTTTATTAACTCGGTTGCTCTGGAATCGGTAATTACCGACTATAACTTTGAGAAATCGGATTATCGTATGCGCAGGCTAAGCGAATACAATGAGCGTGTGGCCGGGCTTAAGAATGTAGAAGAAAAATATAACCTGCCCATTGTGCTTATTGAATATGCCAATACAAAGAGCATGTTCAATCGGGTGAGAAACCAGGCCACGGCATTGGGTTGGGATTATTTTATTGGGAACATAGGTTTAGAAGAATTGCCAAGGTTTAAATGAACATACCCTACATAGATACCATCTTTCTCGGCATAGTCAGGCTGCTGCTGTGGGTGTTCTTCCTGTATTTGCTCAAACGCTTGTTCATTAAAGACAAGCCATCGCAAAACCAGGTGAAGACCATGGGTAACTATTGGGCAGTTTTCGGAAGTGTGGTTTTGGTGCTTATCTATGTGCTTGTGCAGGTAAACAGCTACGACCTGCTGACCATCATTGCCTTTATGATTTTCTTCTTTGGCTTTCGGCTGATTGGCGTAAAACAACTCAAGCTGAAAAACAACCTTTGGCTTAGGAGGCGAAAGGCCATACTTATCAATGTAATTGAGAACATTGAAGATAAGGAGCCGATTATTGATGTACGAAAGGCCAAAGCCAATAAACGCTTTTCGGTAAAGGCAGGCTTTTATTTTGCCACACTGGCTTGCTTTACGGCCATGATGGTTCGCTTCTACCTGATGCAGTTTGATAACTATCAGCTTTCGGCCGCCTGGTTTCAGGAGCTCAAAATTCTGGACGGACTCAGTGATCAGCGTTGGTTCAACAACGAGATGGTTATGACAGGCCAGTATGCTTTAATGAGCTTCTATGGCCTTATTACCGGTATAAGTGCCGAAATGGCTCTTGAGTCCTTTGGTCTTTTCCAAATATTCATTTTATGCTTCGTTATTTTTTGGTTTATCGATGCCATGACCAACAGCTTGGTTACCATTCCGCTTTTAGGTACCCTGGCTTTTGCTCTATTCTTTAACCTGGTACCCATCAACCTCACACAAATAACCCACAGCAAGTCCACCTTTATGGCCATGACTTTCTTTTTGCCGGCCTTAATATTTATTCGGAAACCCTGGGTGCTTTATAAGAATAAACGAAGTAATTATTTCTGGCAAATGCTGGTTATTTTCTGTGCCATTGCGCTTATAGACCTGTTTACATTACTTATTCTTTTGCCTCCCTACTTCATGGTGGTAATACCATTTATTCGAAGAGGATACTGGAAATTCTTTATGCAATCTTTTTGGGCTTATTTGGGGGCCTACGTCTTCATACTAGGCTCTTTTGCCCTTTCGGCTTATAATAATGATACAGATTTCTTTCTTTTTCTTCGATCCAATCTTCTTTCAGTTAGTTCTACCACCACTACCGGCAACATGATACTGTCTTACGATACCCTCATCTGGATATTCCAGGGCATATCCTTAGTGGGGGGTGTGGTCATGTTCTTTCTCTATCGCGACCATGAACGCAAGTGGGCCAGCCCGCTCGCCTTCATTATTTATGTAAATGTAATGATACTCTACAGCACCATGGGCTTTGAGTATTTCGATAGAGACCTGTTCAATGAAATATTGCCGGTGTTGGTAGCATGCGCTCTCAGCCTTGTTTTCTACATCATTTACTACTATTTCAACACTCGCTTAACTCGTGTAGAAATCCCTGACAAGGTTTCGGTGCCACTGATTTTTGCCTTGTTTTTAGTAACAGCCTATTACAGCCAGCCTGAGCTGGTGAACCGTACCTCTAAAACCAACTCACTGAGTAAAACCATACTAGAGGCCTATCAGAATATTAAGGCCAGTTTTATACCCTACGGGTATGCCGTGGTAAATGCAAGCAATATGCTGCCCATGAGTAGAGACTCTCATATATTCATTGGCTACGATGATTTTCTCAATGCTTACCCCGAGCGAGACTCTGTTTATTTTGAGTACAAAGACGACAAGGAATTTCTGCGGCTCAACACAGAGTACATTTTGCCGAATAGCGTGCTCGTTTTTATTTATCATAATGTATCGGATGAGTTTAGGCGTAAGGTGCGCATTGAAGAGGAGGTACAAGACGATGTAGTGCGATTGGTTAATGACCTAAGATTACGAGGAAGACCTATACGTCTCTTCTATGAAAAGGATAATTTAAGGGTCTATGAAATTGTGAATAAACCCAAAGAAGCAAGAATTAAAGAGTTGTTGTGAGTAAGAAGGCTTTCACCGGTTGTGTAGTTAAATGGCTTTTACTAGTACTTGTAGTGCTTGTTCAGGCTTGTTCTGACGATGAAAAGAACGAGCCCAGAAAGAAAGTACAGGTAGTGGATAATCAGCCCATTGTGCTGTACCTGATTGACTCTACCCATGAGATGAGCCGGCCCTATGCCAAAGAACTGGCCAAAGTTTTCGATTACAATAAAATACCCTACGCCACTCAGGAGCTACCTGATTATGCAGACGACCCCTACATAGATCCTTCCGTTAGGGTGGTTTATATAAATACCACTCAAAACCTGGATGATCTGGGCAGAGAAATATTGGTGGAGTTTGTGGCCATGGGGGGTACATTGGTGTTTCCAAGCCTCAATGAAGACCCCAATGGTGGTTTCCTTTCGGGTATAGATGTGGGAGCCGACTTTATGTATGATCTGGAGTCGCAAGGGATTCACTTTGTAAAGAACATGGTGCCCGGTATGGAAGGAAAGTCTATTTATCCTCAGAAGAAAAATATTGGGCTCAAGCGCGAAAGTTTTAAAGACTCCATCAATGTGCTAGCCACTGCCGCTACGGATCCTACCCAGCCGCTCATTTTTGAACATTATATAGGTGCCGGCAGAGTGGTGCATTTCAATACCAATATGGTTTTTGAAAAGCCCGACAGGGGTCTGCTCTTTGCTCCGGCACTAAAAGGCCTGCAGGGAGTGCCATATCCTATTGTGAGTGTAGGAGCTATTTTCATAGACGATTTCCCCAGCCCACTCTACGACTATAAGGCCGAGCCAATAGCCAGCGAATTGGATATTACCCAGGCCGAGTATGTAATGGATGTATGGTGGCCCGATATGCTCAAAGTAGCCGAACAGTTCAATATCGATTATTCGGCCTATCCCTGTTTTAACTACGACCGAATAAAACAACCGCCATTTATTTTCAGAGAATGGGACATGCACCGTTCCATACGCGATGGCAAAGAGGTTATTAGTGCTAACTGGATGACCAAACAGGTGATCAAACACAAGTTTGAAATGGCCTTTCATGGCTATAACCACGAGTCGTTGGTAGATACCATTTGGAGAAACCCGGAATATATGGAAGGGGCACTTATTGCGGCCCGGAAAAAATGGAGAGTGAACGGCTTTGGCCCCTTTCCGGTAACCTATGTGCCACCTTCGAACGATATCGATAGCATTGGACTGGTTCACCTGGCCAATGCTATGCCCGAAATTGAGTTTATGTGTTCTATTTACGAGGGCGATTTCTACGAAGGAGGCGAAAGAGAATACGATGTAGACCCTCTTGAGCCGAGACTGTTCGATTTTCCGAGGGTTTCCAGCGGCTATGTGTTTAGCGATTTTAAAACCTACAGTTGGCAATCGCTATACCTTTTTACCGGCATCTGGTCGCATTTCATTCACCCTGATGATATTTACCAACTCCCCGTTGAGAGCAATACCAGTGCAGGAGATTATGCATCCAGAAATGCCGAGCGATTGGGGTGGTATACCTCCAGCAACAACCGAAAGGGGATGCTCACACGTTGGGTAGAGTACCTGGAAGAGGTAACGGAGACTCACCCCTCTATGCGCTTTTTAGATGTGGCAACCGGTGCTACCATTACCCGCGATTGGCGCAACAGCAAGTATGAGTATATACCCAATGGAGATACCTATAACGTAAAAAAGGTCAGTGCTAACAAATGGAAGAAGAAGCACTTTTTTTGGAATGTATTCGTAGAAAAGACCAATCAACAACTGCTTCAGGAAGAGCTACAACGCAAAGGTCTCAATTACACCAAAACGCCCGTTATGGGAGGATACCTGCTTACGGTAGAAACGCCCGAAGCCGCCATTGCCTTTAGCGAAGGACTCCGATTTAAGAATACTCGTCAGTACTCCTTAGATGAAATATTTGCTGACATTAAAGATCAGTTCAAAGGCTACGAAGAAAAAAGAAAAACCATTGTGCAGGAGGTAGACGAAGGGGAGTATGTGGAGGAAATTGAGCTTCCGGTTACGGTAGAAGACTCGGTGCAATATTTCGTGGAAAACGAAAATCTGGATGCCGCCACCAACATCTTGTTGCGTCAGCTCAGGGAGAGTACTCAACCCGATACGGCTATTTTTAGCCAGTATGCACTGTATTTGGCTTATAACGAAAAGCCTCAGGAGGTATGGGGCTTTCTGGAAAATACCTACAAAGAGTCGCCCAAAACAGCTATGGTTTACCTCAATCATTACCTTGCTACAGAAGCCTACCCCAACGAAGAGCTCAACGAACTATGGCTGAGAAGAAAAATTGAGCGCGACCCTACGAATATGGAGCTCATAAAAGAATACATGCAGTATTTCTATACCGATCAATACAAAGAGCAGGTAAAAGAAATGCTGGTAAATGCTCAAGAGGGCAATAGTGCGGAAGAGGCCTATGCTCTTTATGTACGCTATCTGATTGACTGGGAACCCGAAGAGCTCCATAGAGAACTGGTGAACAAAAGCCCCGAGAGATACCCAAAACTCTTGCCCATGGCCACTTCTATAGCCTATGCATTTTCAGACAATGGAATGTTGCAAGATGCCCTTTTGTGGGCCGAATACAGCAATGAGATAAGCATGCTTACCCAATTGCAGTGGTGGGCCGACCTGGAAGCCTTTAATAAGATGGAGACGGTATACCTCCGATACATTAAGAACAACCCCAATGATGAAGAGGTGAAGAGCTTTGTGGCCAACACATGGTTTGATATTGGGGAGTTCGAAAGAGCCGGTTTAGTGGCTAAATCCATGAACAACCCGTTGAAAAAAGACAGCTTAAGAGAGCGCATAAACCCCGAAGCACAATACTTTGAGAGCGATGTTCAAAAATTCATGATTCTCAATACGCCCGGTGTATTCTACCCCGATACATTGCAAAACTTACTTATGCGTCTGAGGTATAACGAACATGCTTCAGTAGAATATACGACCGACTTTGTGGAGGATAACTTCAATCAGTCGGTGTGGAACAATATGGTTAACCTCCATATGAAAACACGCAATCTCAACCAGCACAGCCTTTCGGTTACCTATAGCGATGTTTCAGACCTGGTCATTAATACATTCGATGCCAACAACGTGGCGCATCAATTGTATGGTTTGCGATACCGCTACCAAACCAGAGAGAATACAGATAAGCCCATTTTCTATGCCTTGGCCGGTTTAGAGAAAGACGATTTGTCTAACACCTTCTTTTCACTGGGGGCAGGAATATCACAGGCCAACGAAAAGTCTTTTAAGTCCATTGGCTACACCTTTAGCCCGGTAAAAACGGGTCCGGCCATAAGTAGAGAAATTTATTGGGGCGAACTGGTTGGCTACTATGAAAGAGGTTACAATAAGGCCTGGCAAACCTCTCTGTCGCCCGTGCTTTCTCACTACACTACCGGAGTCTACGAAGGAGCCGTTACCGGACGCCTTTTCTATAATATTAAGCCCCTTAACAAGTCTCGGTTTTCACCATTTGCTGAGGCATTTGGTTCGGTGTCTAATGGCATGCAAGAAGGTGGTAACCCCTTCTGGGTAGTAGAGCGAAGGTTCTATGGAGGAGGAGGTTTGGCCTGGAATTACGGTAGAGACCAAACCAGAAAGCCATACATGCGTGTGGAGGCAGGAGCCTTTTACGATACCTATACCGGAAACTTCCTTAGAATTACCGGCAATTTCGCCTTCCCTATAAAGAAATATACTTTCGTTACCGGACAGTTTGAGTTTTACAACCAGGCCCTCTATTACTCCAATGGCTTTCAGTTAGGTATAAGGCACTTCTTTAGAAGAAGAAAACCATATTACGTGAAGCCGAGGGAATATGACGACTGGTACGATGAGTAATAAAGCCCTTTCCATACCCCTTGGCCCGTTTAAGCGCTAAGACAGAGATAAATCACTCGGTTTTTTTGGTAGCCTCAAACTTTCGGTTGCCTCCTTCAAAAGTTAGTGAAATCACTACGCCTTCTTTGTTTCGAGTGAAAGAAATACGGAGCCCCCTCGTGTTCTTCAATTCATATTTGTCTCCGGCCACTTCAACCATTTCTGTTAGAGGCTGAGATTTGTCTGAGGGTTGAGCCATGAGTACATTTTCGTTATTTAAACTCACCGTAATGTCAAAGCCCCGGTCAGTACTGGAGATGTATTGTCCCACATAATCTTTTGCCGCTTTGTCCTGAGCCAAAAGCGTGGAGACTGAAAAAAGAATAAATGCGATAAATAGTGTTCGAATGGAGTTTTTCATAAGACCTTTTGGAACCTTAGATGTGTTTAGCTTCGGCAAGGTTACATACCTGAGACAGACCAGTGCACTATCCGCCAGGCTTACTATTCGCATTTGTTTTAATAAGGCAAAAACAGCAAACCTGAGCAAAGGAGTTATGAAAAGAAAAAGATCCTTCAGTTATTTAAGTGCTTATAGAGGCTTTCTTTTTGTCTTTTAGTTTCGAAGTTAAGCATACTGGGAGGGAGAGCATTCTTTTTTTGGGGCTCTTTGTGCCGAGTCCGGATGAAGGTAGAGATTTTACGAAATCTCTCAGCTGCTCTCAAGTGTGTGGCGCGATCATCATTTTAACCGTCAAAATAAATTTCAATGAGACCTATTCTGGGCAGAATCGCTATTGTAATTCAAGTGTTAATAATTCTTGGCTGTAAAAACCCAAATAACGAAATAGATAAATTGAGCTATAACACTAACTATCAGGATCGATTTGAGCTAGTCAATACCAAGTCGGTTGTAATTCCTTTGGACTCAACACAAGGGTTTTTCAATAACTCTTACTCTCAATTTATAGATAATAGTGGGAAAATGATCTGGAGTTTGCTCAACAAAAACACTGGGGTTATACACTATTATGAGTCTGAAAAGGGAGAGCGCCTTTCCAGTTTGAAACTTCATAAAGAAGATGGTCCCAATGGAATTGGTTTTAATCTTGATCTTGTGACTCATCTCAATATCTCTTACGACTCAATATTAATTTACAATGGGTGGACTACAGAGATGATCTTACTGAATGACAGGGGTGAAGTGATGAATAAATATTTGTTTTCGGAATCGGAAGTGTTTCTCAATGAGGGGCCTTTCAATATTTCCGTAACAAACGACAATCGGCCCATTCATATAGATGGCCGTGTTTATTTTAATCTATCCTATCAACCAGATAGCTATGCCAATAAAGGAGTTACCTTAGTTCTGGATTTAAAAACGGGCAATTTTACCACAGAGAATAAGCCTTCTGATCTTTATCTGGACTATTGTTGGGGAATACCGTATTCTTTAAATATTCTAAGTGTCTATAATAGTCATACAAAAGAGTTTATTCTGAGCTTCGGAGTAGACCCTTACGTCTATATATGGAAGGAAAATGTATTGATGACGTCAAGATTTGTAGGGTCGAAGTATTTTTATCCTAAACCCTTCTCAGAGAAATTAGAGGATTATTTGAACAAAAATAACTATCAACAAAGGTTGGACAAGTCTCAGTTGTCAGGCAAATACTATAAAATCATTTATCTTGAACACCCAGAAATCTACTTGAGAGAGGTCTTTTTAGATAGAACTCCGGAAGAGCTAGCTAGTCGGGTTTCAGGTTTGAAAAAGACTTTTATAATCTCAGATAGTGAAATGAATCCATTGGGAGAGTTTAGAGTTCCTGAGGGTCAGTACTTTACATCTAACTTCTTTGTTTCAAAAGATGGTATTTATCTGGCCAACTATGAGGACTATTTGACAACAGAAGATAGCTTGACATTTGATTTATATGAACCCCAAACAATATACTAACCGATAATTGATGCACTGTCTTCCCTTTTTGAGGCTTCCCAGTATCTTTCATAAAAGAGGTTTCAATAAGGCAAAAACAGCAAATAAAGTCCCGTTAGTAAGTTGACGCCAATACAAACCCACCCGATGATTGTTTTTAGCTTTTTGTTGAAAGCTAGCAACAGAACAAACAAGAAGAATGTGAGGCCTCCAATAAAAGGAGGTGCAAAAAGCCACAACAGCCCACCAAGTCCTGAGTTTTCGGGTATACTGGCACTTGAAGAGAGGGCAAAGGATGTAATGACCGAAAGTAGAATTCCCATTAGAAACTTCTCTGTTTTTGTCATCCATAAATTTCTCCGCCTCAGCAGGAGCCTTTCTGTCTTGAATGACCATGGCAATAATCAGTACCACAAAGGAGAGCGCAACGGCCGCTATAAATATCAACATTGTATTACCAAGTTCTAAAAAAGAAATGAGGTAAGGGTGTATGCACAATAAAAACTAATATTCTAGTTATTTATTCAGTGAGGCTTTTTTGCCTATCTTATTAACAGTAATCATCCTCCTAAACGTAGTCCAATGCACATTAAAAAAATAATGAGCTCACTGCTCTTGTTTCTCCTAATTCTGGTTGTTTTTAATGCTTGTCAGAAAAATAAAAAAACTTCGTCTGACTATGACCGGATAGCCGATCAGCAATACAGTCAGGTAATAACCGCCTATACTTCAGGAAAAATATCGAGCCGATCGGTCATTACCCTTCAGTTAGCCGAAGATATATCTCCCGATCGCCAACAAAAACTGGCTCTTTCCTTTACTCCCTCACTCAAAGGAGAGCTTCGTTGGATAACCCCTCGGGTAGTTGAGTTCAAACCATCTTCGCCTTTGCCAAACGGTAAGTCGTATGTAGGCAGACTATCACTGGAGGGGCTTGGTTTGGCCAAGGCAGAAGGGTTGAAGCCTTTCGAATTTCAGTTTGCTGTTATTGAGCAGGATTATGATCTAAACATTACCGGTCTGGTGAGCGATGAAGATGAACCCATGAGGCAGCAAATTATTCAAGGAGAGTTTACTACAGCCGATGTGGTTGACACTCTTAACCTGCAAAAGGCAGTAACTTTTGAACAAGAAGGAAATACTTTGCCGGTGCATTGGCAGTTCGACCGGACCATAGGCAAGAAGCACAGCTTCTATGTAACCTCTGTTCAGCGCAAAGAGCAAAGTTCAACGGTGCGATTTAAAGTAGATGGGTCGGTCATTGGAGCGAGGAGAGATCGTGAAGAAAACCTTGAGGTGCCTTCGCTCAATGATTTTTCGGTGATAAGTACACGCATGGAAAAAGGAGAAGACTCGCATATAGTCCTTCACTTTTCAGACCCGCTCAACGAAAGACAAGATCTTACAGGCCTCATAACTCTTGAGGACGACCCAAATCCCAAATTTGTGGTTTCAGGCAATTCAGTAAAGGTTTATCCTTCAACCGAGTTGAATGGCGATAAGCTTGTGCAGGTATATGCGGGCATACGCAATCGGCTCGATTTCAAGATGGCCAAAGGGTACCAGCAGGCAGTAAACTTTAGCCAATTAAAACCGCAGGTACGGCTAACCCGCCAGGGCTCTATTTTACCGGGAACCCAGGGACTGATTCTTCCTTTCGATGCCGTAAACCTAAGAGCAGTAGAGGTTACCGTCATAAAAATCAATGAGTCAAATGTGTTTCAGTTCTTGCAGGTGAATAACCTGGATGGTGATGAGCAATTGAGAAGAGTGGGTAAACCCATTGTACATCAGGTGATAATGCTCGATGAGTCTGGAGTCACCGACTTTAGTCGATGGAATCGGTTTACACTCGATTTAGCCAAGTACATGACTCCTGAAAAAGGAGGGATCTATCAGGTGCGCCTAAACATCAGAAAAGAATTTTCACTTTACAATTGCGGCCAAACTATAGAAGACCTAAGCCTGGAAGGAAAAATACCGGAAGATAACTGGGCGACATACTCGGCTGAAAGAGGAGGAGAGTATGATAGCTACTATACCTACAGTTATGGAATGAATTATGACTGGCGGGAACGTGACAATCCTTGTCACGATACTTATTACGCCTCCAATGCCAGAATGGTGAAAACTAATTTACTGGCATCAGACCTCGGCCTTATGGCCAAGTTGGGAAACGACCGTAAACTTTCTGTGTTTGTTACCGACCTTAAAACCACTCAACCCCTAACTGGTGTAGAACTGAAGGTATACGACTATCAACAAGAATTATTAGAAGTATTGCGTACCGATGAGAAGGGCCGGGCAGCACTCCAAACCCAGCGAAAGCCGTTTTTGTTGGAGGCTGTTCGCGGTTTAGACAAAGGATACCTGAAATTGACTGACGGAACATCTCTTTCAGTGAGCAATTTCGATGTTGGAGGAGCACGGGTAGAAAGAGGGATTCAAGGATTTCTTTATGGCGAACGAGGCGTTTGGCGGCCCGGAGACCCCATTTACCTCAACTTTATTCTAGAAGATAAGACCCATCAACTTCCTGAAGACCATCCGGTAGTGCTTGAGTTTATAGATCCCTCCGGACAGATAAAAGACCGAAAGGTTAGCAATCGTTCAGTAAATGGCTTTTATCACTTTCCGTTACAAACCAATGAAGATGACCCAACAGGCAATTGGCTGGCCAGGGTTCAGGTGGGTGGCTCCACTTTTACCAAGCGGGTTAAAGTAGAAACCATTAAACCTAACCGACTGAAAATCAACTTCGATCTGGGCAAAGAAAAATTAACAGTGACCGACAGGCAGGTGAACGCCCGCCTGCATGTTAATTGGCTTACGGGAGCTACCGCCAAAAACCTAAAAGCCGAATTCGACCTTTTTCTTAACCCTGTGGCTACCGTATTTGAAAAATATCCAAACTATATGTTCGATGACCAGGCCAGAGAATACTACCCCGAAACGCAGCGTATTTTTGAAGGCCTTATTGACACAGAAGGTAAAGCACAGGTGCCCATTGGCTTGGTTAGCCAGCCCAATGCTCCGGGCATGCTCATGGCTACTTTTAGTGGTAAAGTCTATGAGCCGGGTGGAGATTTCAGTATCGATCAGTTTTCTGTTCCATACTATCCCTACACGCACTTTGTAGGAATAAAAAAGCCGGAAGGTGACTATAGAGGCAGGTTGGTTACTCAGAGAGACCACACGCTGGAAATAGTTTCAGTAGATGCGGATGGTCGGCCCGTAGACCGTTCGGAGCTCATTTTTGAGGTCTTTCGCTTACAATGGCGCTGGTGGTGGGATCGCTCGGGCGATAATCTGGCTTACTATGTAAGTCGCAACGAAGATAATCCATACAAGCGCCAATTGGTAAGTACCAAAAATGGTAAGGCTCAGGTTCATTTAAATATACCGAACGATGAGTGGGGCAGATACTACATTAGAGTGAGAGACCCGAAATCGGGTCACTCGGCCGGTTCGGTCACTTACTTCGATTGGCCGGGGTGGGCCGATAGTAATCAGCGACCGGGAGGGGCTTCGCTACTCAATTTCTCTACCGATAAACAAGAGTATAAAGTTGGGGAAAAGGTGACGGTCCGAATTCCGGCTAGTAATACAGGCCGGGCTTTAGTGAGCATAGAAAACGGCAGTCGTGTAATAGATGCTCATTGGCTTGAAACCAAAAGCGGAGCCAATGAATTCAGCTTTGAGGTAACCCCGGATATGGCTCCGAATGCATACGTCAATGCCACGCTATTGCAGCCGCATGCCCAGACTCAAAATGATTTACCCATGCGCTTATACGGTATAGTTCCCATTCAGGTAACCAACGAACAAACGGTGCTGAATCCGCAGATCACCTTGCCCGATGTACTCAAACCTGAGGAGTCTTTTGAGGTAAATGTGAAAGAAGCAAACGGAAAACCCATGACATACACCATTGCGGTGGTAGACGAGGGATTGCTCGATATTACGCGCTTTCAAACCCCAAACCCCTGGCATACCTTCTATGCGCGTCAGGCTCTGGGTGTAAAGAGCTGGGACGTTTATGATCACGTAATTGGGGCCTACAGTGGAGACCTTTCTCGTCTGTTAGCTCTTGGAGGCGATGGTTCCGGAATGAGGCCGGAAAACTCCAAAGCCAATCGCTTTAAACCTGTGGTTAAACACCTGGGCCCCTTTCGGTTGGAAAAAGGAAAAACAGCTACCCACCGCATAGACATGCCCAACTATGTGGGTTCTGTGCGTACCATGGTTGTGGCAGGAGGCAACGGGGCCTATGGCCACACAGAAAAGGCCACGCCTGTGCGCAAGCCACTCATGGTGTTAGGTACCTTGCCCCGTGTTTTGGGGCCGGGCGAACAATTGCAACTTCCTGTGAGTGTCTTTGCTCTGGAAGATTTTGTGAAGCAGGCAGAGGTTGAGCTAAAAGTGAGTGGCCCACTGCTGCTCAAAGAAGGAGCCAGCAAAACAGTTAGGTTTTCCGGCCTGGGCGATGAGTTAGTCAATTTCGCCCTTGAGGTAAAGCCGGAACTTGGAGTTGGCAGAATAGAAATACTTGCAAAATCGGGTAAAGAAACGGCCAGACATTCAATAGAAATTCAGGTGCGTAATCCTAACCCCATGAGCACCAATCTCTATCAGGCGGCATTGCAACCCGGAGAGAGCTGGGAGCAGAGTTTTACAGCCATTGGCATGCAAGGTACGAACAGTACAACACTTGAGCTTTCTGTTATTCCGCCTATAAACCTGGAGAAAAGACTGGGATATTTGATTAGCTATCCCCATGGGTGTATAGAACAAACCACTTCAGCGGTGTTTCCTCAACTCTTTTTAAATGATGTGATGGAGCTAGAACCGCATAGGCAAAATGAAGTTCGAAAAAATGTGATCGATGCTGTTGAGAAAATAGGCCGTTTTCAGACAGCCGATGGAGGCTTTGCCTATTGGCCGGGCAACAGCGATAACAATGATTGGGGAACCAATTATGCCGGACACTTTTTACTGGAAGCCAAAGACAAAGGATATAGCATTCCTTCGGCTCTGCTTACCAACTGGAAGGCCTATCAAAGTCAGCAAGCCAGGCGTTGGAGTCGCTACGGAAGATATAATGACGATGCTGTACAAGCCTATAGGCTTTATACCCTTGCTAAAGCTCAGGCACCGGAGCTTGGAGCCATGAACAGACTGAGAGAAGATGAAGGGCTGAGCCTGGAAGCCAAATGGAGATTGGCGGCTGCTTATGCCCTGGCCGGTAAGCCACAAGTAGCCCAGGAAATGGTGAGCAAGTTGCCAAAAGTTGCTTCCAAACGCTCTGCCTATTACTTCTATGGTTCGCTACTACGCGATAATGCAATGATTCTGGAGGCCATGGGACTAATGGGTATGCAGCAGGAGGGTATGGACTTGCTGCGCTCTGTGGCTTCCGAACTGGCCGAAGACCAATGGCTAAGTACTCAAACGACCGCTTTTAGTTTGTTGGCTATTATAAAGTTCGTAGGCATAAATAACAATGCCTTTGGCAGGAGTCTGCAAGCCGAGTATCAGGTCAATTCCGGCAGCAATCAGCGCATTGCTACCAGTAAACCCATCAGGCAAATTGTTCTTTCGGCCAAGGAGCAGAGTGGAAGGTTGAAGCTTAGTAATACCGGAGAATCTATGCTGTTTGTCCACCTCATACAGCAAGGACAGCCGCTTGTGGGAGAAGAAAAAGATGGTAGCTCTGGCCTTCGCTTAGAAGTAAATTATTTCGACCGAGGAAATAACCCCATTGATCCGTCTCAAATGGAACAGGGAACGGATTTTTATGCTGAAGTAAAAGTGTCTAATCCGGGCAACCGTGGCATATACAGAGATATTGCCTTAAGCCAGGTGTTTCCATCCGGTTGGGAAATACTCAACGATAGACTGAACGAAATACCCGGAACTTCTCAGGGAGGAAACTACACCTACCGAGACATACGAGACGACCGGGTGTATACTTACTTCGACCTAAGGCCCAATGAATCAAAAACCTTTAGGGTAAACCTAAACGCCACTTATACCGGTAAGTTTTACCTGCCGTCTGTCAATGCAGAGGCCATGTATGATCATACTATTTATGGGAGAAAGGCGGGACGATGGGTAGAAGTAAAGCGGGTGAATTAGCCGTCAGGCACTGAACATATTCGGCAGTTGAAAACCAGATTAACATTGAAAAGGCTTAGGAAGCATAAGAAGTTGCTGTTTGTAGTAGGTCTTCTTTTAGGAATGATCTACTACTTCTCTTTGCCCGAGCAACTGTTTGACGACCCCTATGCCACTGTTGTAAACGACAGAAATGGAGCCTTACTTTCTGCCAGAATTGCTCATGATGGGCAGTGGCGCTTTCCTCCGCTGGATTCACTGCCTCAGAAGTACATTACTGCACTCCTTACCTTCGAAGATCAGCGGTTTTACCAACACCCTGGCGTAGACTTGCTAGCCATGGGGCGGGCCATTCAACAAAATATTACTTCCGGCCGGGTGGTGAGTGGAGGCAGCACCCTCACCATGCAAATTGTGAGGCTACACCGTAAAGGGAAAAAACGAACCGTATGGGAGAAGATGCTGGAAATGATATTGGCCACACGGTTAGAGTTGCGCTACAGCAAGCATGAACTTTTAAAACTCTATGCTGCACATGCGCCATTTGGGGGCAATACAGTAGGGTTAAATGCGGCAGCCTGGCGTTATTTTGAACGCAGCCCCCAAACCCTTTCATGGGCAGAGGCGGCTTTGCTTGCGGTGTTGCCCAATCAACCTGCCATGCTTTACCCCGGCAAAAGTATCAGACCGCTCAAGGCCAAGCGAGATCGATTGCTTGAACGATTACACCAATTAGGTCACCTATCGGCTACCGATCTTTCGCTTGCTTTGGCCGAACCTGTGCCGGAAAAGCCGGAAGAGCTTCCACAATGGTCGGCTCATTTTACAGACTTTTTGGTAAAGCGGGGGTACTCGGGCAGGCAGATAAAGTCAGGTATAGACATGCATGTGCAAAAGAGTGTGGTGGGTGTACTCAAGGCACATCACCAATTGCTAAAAACCGATGGCATAAACAATGCGGCTGCTTTGGTACTCGATGTTCGCCAAAATAAGGTATTGGCCTATGCCGGTAATGTGGAAGGTGCAGGTAGGGAGCATCAGGAGTTTGTAGATGTAATTCAGGCCCCTCGAAGTACAGGGAGTTTGTTAAAACCATTGCTCTACGCCAGTTTGCTAAGTGAAGGGCAAATTCTTCCTAAAACCCTGGTGCCCGATGTCCCCGTATTTTATGGTGACTTTGCTCCCCAGAACTTCACCAAAACCTACGATGGTGCTGTTCATGCCGATATGGCCATCGCACGATCCCTCAATGTGCCGGCAGTAGAAATGCTTAAAACATACGGTTATCCCAAATTTTATCAGAAACTGAAGGATTTGGGCATGACCACACTCACTCAGCCGGCAGGGCACTACGGTCTCTCACTTATTCTTGGCGGCTCGGAAGGCACACTTTGGGACTTAGCAAATATTTATGCCGGCATGGCCCGAACGCTAAGCCATTTCAACACTCTTGGCCATGCCTCCAATCATCAGGCCTTTGCAGGCTTAGAAGCTTCACCAGCTGGTAATAACAGAGCAACTTCAGGCTCAGACAAAATAAGAACAGAAAGCCCTCATCTATCGGCCGCCTCCATTTGGTTCACCTTTCAGGCCATGTTAGAAGTTTACAGGCCGGCAGAAGATGCAGCTTGGAAAATGTATTCCAGTTCTCACAAAATTGCCTGGAAAACGGGAACCAGCTTTGGGTATCGCGATGGGTGGGCCATTGGCATTACCCCTGAATATGTAGTGGCCGTGTGGGTGGGTAATGCCGATGGCGAAGGCCGACCCGGGCTTACGGGTATTAAAGCTGCTGCTCCTATTATGTTCGATATTTTCGATAGACTGCCCGAAACCACCTGGTTTCGAATGCCAGTGGCCGAGATGACTCTCGCAGCCATAGACCGGCAAAGCGGACATCTGGCTTCGCCATATTCGGCTCAGGTAGATACGGTGTGGATTCCAAAGGTAGGTTTGCGCACCTCCGCTTCGCCATACAATCGGCTCGTTCATCTCAACAAGGCACAGAGCCATCAGGTAAATGCGGGTTGTGTTCCTACCGACCAGTTAATTACAAAACCCTGGTTTGTTTTGCCTCCCAAACAGGCCTTTTATTTCAAAATGAAGAATCCTACCTATGCCGATTTGCCTCCTTTTTGGCCCGGTTGCGGCACAAACCTGACTGCACTAAAGTCTATGGAAATGATATATCCTGAGCAAAATGCATCGCTCTATTTGCCGGTTGAACAAGATGGTGAGGTTGGTAAAGTCATATTTGAGGCTACCCATCAAAGTCGGTTGGCCAGAGTACACTGGCACCTCAATGGCACATACTTAGGGTCCACACAGTCGGAGCACGTAATGGCCTTGCAGCCGGAGAACGGCAGACACAGGTTAGTATTGGTCGATGATTCTGGCAACGAGATTATAAGAACTTTTGAAGTGCTAAGAAAAGGAGAGTAGGATTGAGAACCACTCTTTTAATGCTGTAACCTCGTATATCATTACATTTTAATTAGGGTTACTCCTTTAGACTACAAAGATGTAAACAGACTACTCGAGCAAAAAGCTGTGCTTCCACAAATGGCAAAATATGAAGACATGCCTCCTTAGTAAGTAACCCTAATTTTAATTTTCTTTTAATAGGAACATTAGCATATTTAGGTACAATAAACTATTCACTTGGAAAATCAAGATACCACGCTCGACCAAGCAGCCCACGTCTGCTCAAATTGCCAAAATACCATAGATGATACTGCTACCTATTGTTCGCATTGTAGTTATCCGCAAAACGGAACAGAGGAAGAAAAGGCTAAATTTCAGAGGCGCATCGATGCCAAAAAGAGGCTTTTGAATGTAGTTGAAAAAGAGGTGAAGAAATCGAAAAACACACTGATAGCGCTAGGAGTGCTCAATATTTTGGCCGGTCTAATACTAGGTTATTTTGCTGATGATATGGCAACTCTCATTGCTTCTTCGGTTTTGGCCATAGTTTACTTTGGTTTGGCCATTTGGAGCGATAAAGAACCTTTTGGTGCCAGCCTCACGGGTTTGATCGTTTACGGTACAATTATACTCCTTCAGGCTGTGTTGGAAGGTGCAATTTTTAGAGGGATCGTCTGGAAGATACTCATCATTAGTCTTCTCATTCGTGGGTTAAAGTCGGGGCTTGAAGTGAAGAAGGTGAAGGCCGAATTAAAAGAGTTGGGCATTTCATGACAGACGGAGCTCCGATAGGTCCTTTGCTTACATGCCAGCATTGTGGGGCAGAGCATTTTAACGATTTTCGTTTTTGTGGCCACTGTGGTCAGAAAAAAGAAATAGAAGACAGTCAAAGAAGCCCATTAGAATCCAAAGAGCTTCGAATCATTATCTGGTATGTTTCCAGTTTGCTGCTAATACTCGTGGTCTATCAGACTACTTCTGTTCTCGACCAATGGCAGGAGGATTTTGAGTTTGTAGAAATTCTCCTTATTGCACAAACATTATTGTTTGCATACCTGAGTGGAAAGAAAGCATTGAAGCTAGTGTTTAAACCCATTGACCCCGGGGTGATTGGACTGGTTCTTATCTGTGCTGTCCCCGCTGCGGTATTGGTTCACTATTTTGCCGATTTTATTAACTTCAATTTGCTGGGTATTGAGTGGGATTTCCCTCAATATACCATTTATGGATTTGCTTATGCCTTTTTATTTGTGGCTGTTGTGCCTGCTATTTTTGAGGAAATGGCTTTTAGGGGCTTCTTCTTTACCCATATGAAGGCTATGGCAGGTACTCAGGCAGCACTGGTGGTAACCAGCATAGTTTTTGGAATTTCCCACCTTTCCATCATAAGTCTTCTGTGGTTGATACCTTTAGGCTATGTATTTGGATGGTTAAGGCAAAGGTATGGCACAATAGTATATGGCATGTTGGCTCACTTTACTTATAACCTCACCATAGTTGTGCTCGAATACATGCAATACAATCTGGAGTCTTTTTAGTCCATCCACTTGATGGTGCGTCTTACTTCACCCGTCCCGGGTTTTCGCTAATAAAGCTCTTCCAGCTGGCCGAACGGGTTTGGGCCTGACCATTCTGGAAATGATGACAAACTGCCACGGCAAGTGCATCGGTGGCATCGAGCATTTTGGGTAGCTCCTTTATGTTTAGTAAGGTTTGCAGCATAGCTGCTACTTGCTCTTTAGAGGCATTGCCATTGCCCGTGACCGATTGTTTAACCTTTTTTGGGGCATATTCAGTAATGGGTATTTCCCGCGCCAGAGCAGCCGACATAGCCACGCCCTGCGCCCGTCCGAGCTTGAGCATAGATTGCACGTTCTTGCCGTAAAAAGGGGCTTCCAGTGCCACTTCATCGGGGTGAAACTCTTCGATAATAGTGGTGACTCTCTCAAAAATCTTCTTGAGTTTGAGTTCGTGGCCAACGTATTTCTTCAGGTGGATGACGCCAAATTGGAGTAACGAAAGCTTTTTGCCTTCTACCTTTAATACGCCATAACCCATCACGCTTGTGCCCGGATCTATTCCTAAAACAATTTTCTCCTGAACGGCCTTGTCTTTCACAAGGGCAATATACGGAATCGGTTTTTTCCGAAGGTTTTTAATTTGTGGCAGATTAGCAATCTTGCAGCATGCTGGCCATAGGGCTTATTCTTACCACCTACATTTTACTCGTTTTACTTGCTCTGAAAAACTGGAGCAAGGTAGAGGCGAAATATAGTGGAGGTTCAAAGCCTCCGGCAACAAGTCTTATTGTTCCCTTCAGGAATGAAGTGGCCAACCTGCCCCATTTGGTCAAGTGTTTGGAGCAGCAGAGTCATCCCGATTTCGAGGTCATTTTTGTAAACGATCACTCCACCGATGCAGGAGCAGAGTGGCTCAATAATTACTGTGCTGCTGAAAACAGTGTGTTTCGCTTGATTCACCTCCATGAACAAACCGGTAAGAAGGCAGCTATTGAGAAGGGCGTTGAGGCGGCTAAAAATGAGATTGTGGTGACTACCGATGCAGACTGCTCAATGTCTTCTAATTGGTTAAAGACCGTGGCAGCTCCATTTGGGCTAGGGCAGGTGCAAATGGTTTTGGGTCCTGTAATGCTAACCGGTGAGTGCTTATGGCAAAAAATGCAGTCCATAGAATTCAGCGCCCTGATTGGTGCCACTAAAGTGATGACCGATTACGGGAAACCATCCATGGCCAATGGTGCCAATTTGGCTTACAGGAAGGCTGCTTTCAATGAAGTTGGAGGCTTTGATAATATAAATACCACTCCCTCGGGCGATGATGAGCTGTTGCTACAAAAGGTACAGATGAAGCATCCCAAAGGCGTAGTGTTTTGTGCTTTGCCGGAGGTGCTGGTTACTACCGCTGCTGCTCCCAATTGGCAGGTTTTTCGGGAACAACGTTTACGTTGGGCTAGCAAGTGGAAAGAGAACAAACGAAAAAACACCATAGTGGCGGCTCTGGGTATTGTTCTGGTTCAGTGTGCTACACTTAGTATTCCTATTTTGCCGGTGCTAACCAACTCCACCGGTAGTTGGTTGTGGGGAGTGCTTCTGGCCAAGCTTCTGGCAGAATTTCTGTTTATACGAAAAGTACGTAAAGCATACGCCTTCAAAACTCCATTCCCTTATTTTCTCCTTTGCTTTATTGTATATCCCTTCTATGCCATTTATTTTGGACTTGCCGCTAACTTTAGGAAATTTGAGTGGAAGGGAAGAACTTATTCACCCTGAACTATGACAATGACCGATGCTGAATTTGATGTGATGGATGAGCTTTATTTCGTTCAGCCATATACATATTTGCTGGAAGAACTCACTCTTAAAGAGGAGGAATTAAAAGCTACTTTGCAAAGCCTACTCGAAAAAGGCTATATCAAGTGTTTTTTTAATATGAACGATGAGGTTTTCGAAGATCAGCTGAACTTTGAAAAAGAATATAAAACCTACTATTACCTGGCCACAAAAACGGGTCTTTTGGCTCACAATGGTCGCTAATTTATGAAGCAAGACTCTTTACAAACCAAGTTTTACCAGAAAGAACTGGAGGTTAATGCCCTGTTGGAAATTACGCAGGCTGTAAACAACAACCTGCCCGAAGAAGATCTATACAAAATTTATGAGTTTACCCTGCGGGCCAACCTTCAAATGGAAAAACTTTGTCTGTTTGTAATGGAAGAAGATTGGGAGTGTAAAGTGCAGTTTGGAACCACCAAAGATTTCACTAAAATCCCCATGGGAGAGGCTTGCCTTCAGGTGAGAAGACCCACGTTTATTGAAAGTGTGTCTTTAGAACAGCCTTGTTTCGATGAGTTTGAAATCATTATCCCTGTTCTGCACAAAGACAGGCTGTTGGCTTTTGTCTTTATAAAGTCTAAAGGAGAAGGAGTTAATGTAGATACCACCTTTATTCAGGCGTTGAGTAATATTATGCTTGTGGCCATTGAGAATAAGCGGTTGGCCAGAAAGCAACTGGAACAGCAGGCCTTTCAGCGCGATATGGAAATTGCCAAAAATGTGCAGAATTATCTCTTTCCCAAAGACCTTCCGGCCACCGATAAAATTCACATTGAGGCATACTATCAGCCTTGTAGAACAGTTGGGGGCGATTATTACGACTACATTACCCTCGAACATGAAAATCAGTTTGTGGTATGTATAGCCGATGTTTCCGGTAAGGGTATTCCTGCAGCCATACTCATGAGTAATTTTCAGGCAGTGCTACGTACCATTTCGCGCACAGCCGAAAATCCCATAGATGTGGTAAAAGAGTTAAACTATCAGCTCTGTGTAAATGCCAATAGAGAAAACTTCATTACTTTCTTTTTGGCGGTTTACGACTATGAAAAGAAAAACCTCCGTTACATAAATGCAGGGCACAATCCGCCACTGCTCATGAACGGGCAGCCCAAAATAGAGCGTCTTACCACAGGAACAACGGTTTTAGGAGCCTTTGAGCCACTGCCTTTTATAGATATGGGTTGCGTTGAAAACTTGGAACACTTCTCGCTGTTTCTTTTTACCGATGGTGTCACTGAAACTTTTAATGAAAATGAAGAGGAGTTTGGCAATGAAAGGCTGGAATCGTTTCTCATAGAAAACTACGACACTCCGCTGGAAGAACTGCACAAGAAGCTTTTAACCGAGCTCAATACGTTCAATGCCGGCAAGACCTTTTCAGACGATCTTACCTTTCTATCTTGTAAGGTGAACAATGCTTCCGTTTAGAACACCCTTTCTTGCGCCCTATGCCTTCCCCAACTTATTGTGGAGGGTAAACACGTTGGAAAAACACATATATCTAACTTTTGACGATGGTCCCATTCCCGGCCTTACGGAGTGGGTTTTGGAACAGTTAAAAACTCATGAGGCCAACGCTACCTTTTTTTGTGTGGGAGAAAATATTGCCAGGCATAGCAGTATTTTCCGGCAAATTATAAGTGAGGGTCACACGGTGGGCAACCATACCCAACACCATCTGAACGGTAAGAACACCCCCAAAGGTGCCTATTTGGCCGATGTACAGGCCTGTGATGCAACCATGCAGCAATTGCAAGTATCATCTAAATGGTTTAGGCCACCCTACGGCAGACTCACGCGGGCTCAGCGCAAACCTTTGCTTAAAGAAAAAAAAGTGGTGATGTGGGATGTGCTTACGCAAGACTATGATCAATCCCTCAGTGCCGAAACAATTCTTACGAAGTCAATTCAGGCTACACGAAAGGGATCTGTTGTGGTTTTTCATGACAACCTGAAGGCAGAGAAAAACCTCAAAAAGGTGCTGCCCAAGTACATCGATTACTTTAAGCAGGCCGGATATCAATTCAAAGCGCTATGACGATGCTCATAGTTGCGATTACATTGGTATATCTGGTGCTCATACTTACTGAGTTGGTACTGACTTTACTTTTTAGTACTCGATTTAAGAATGTCTCTCAGCAGCCCAACGAGTGGCCACATGTGTCGGTGCTCATATGTGCCAGAAATGAAGAGCTGAATCTCGATCGTTGTTTGGAGTCTCTTATTCGCCAAGACTATCCCCGTGAGCAAATGCAGCTCCTGATAGGGAATGATAATTCCGAAGATGGCACAGCAGAGAAAATAGCCGGTTATACAAGTAGTTATTCTTTTATTAAAGAGATCGAAATTACTCATGAAAAAGATGGGCTTATAGCCAAGGCCAATGTGCTCAATCAGCTCATTGATGCTACCGATGATGAGTATATTGTAATTCTTGATGCAGATATGAAAGCCCGACCGGGGTGGCTAAGGAGCATGGTTTCGGCCTTGGGACACAGTCCATTAGTAAGCGGTTATACCCGTATAGATCCGCATAGCTTCCGTGCACAAATTCAGGCTTTCGATTGGCAGATAGTGCTACACAGCATGAAGGCTATGGCCGATACTTTTCGACCTATATCCATACTTGGCAATAACATGGGCTTTAGACGATCGGCCTACGATCAGGTTGGAGGATTCAGAGCACTTGGCCCAACCGATGTGGAAGATTTAGGGTTGTTGCAGCGCTTTCAGAAAGCAGGGCTTTCTACGCTGCAACTCATCGATGGACAGGGGAGTGCCTACACACTGCCCCAGGCCACATGGACAGAGATAATTGTGCAGCGGTGCCGGTGGATGAACGGAGTCTTTACTCATCATTGGCTGCTGGCCATACCGGCTTTTTTTGCCCGCTTATGGCTTCCTGTGGCTTTGTTAATGTTCTTCTTCCATCCAGAGGTGGCACTCTTTATAGTTCTTTATGCCTATGGAGCCTCGCTGGTCAAGTATATACAAGTGAGCCATCGTTCGGCAGGAGCGTTTAAACTATTGCTTGGTGAACCTTTTTTTATAAGTCTTTTAGATACTTTTGCGTTGCTGAGAATTCTCATTTTCGGTAAAGTAAGTTGGAAAGGAAGAAAGTTCTGAAATGATAGAAACTCACGCCCATATATACGCAGAGCAGTTTAAAGAAGATATTAGTGAGGTGTTAGAAAGGGCACAAGAAGTTGGTGTTCAAAAAATTATAATGCCCAACATAGACCACACCTCTATAGATGCCATGTTGGAATTGGAGCATCGCAACCCAAGCCTTTGTATAGCCACAATGGGATTACACCCATGTTCGGTGAATAAGCATTTTGAGAAAGAACTCTATGTGGTAGAAGAATGGATTAATAAGCGACCCTTTGTAGCGATTGGAGAAATTGGAACCGATCTTTACTGGGATAAGACGTTTAAAGATCAGCAAATAGAGGCGTTCAAAATACAGGCCGATTGGGCTAAAAAACTTAAAAAACCCATTATAATCCATTGCCGCGAATCTCTCGATTTGACCATCGATCTGGTGGAATCAATGAAAGACCAAGAATTTACTGGTGTGTTTCATTGTTTCAACGGCACGGTCGAACAAGCACAACGCATTGTAGATATGGGTTTTTACCTTGGGTTGGGAGGGGTTTCAACCTTTAAAAATGCAGGCATGGATAAAGTAGTGCCGGAGCTGGATGCCCAAAGAATTGTTTTAGAAACCGATAGTCCATATTTGGCTCCGGTACCTTATAGGGGCAAGCGCAACGAGCCGTCATATCTCAATGTAATTGCCCAAAAACTGGCCGATTACCGTCAAGTGTCCCTAACCGACCTGATAGAACAAACTACAGTCAACGCCCGAAAACTTTTCCAACTCCATGATTAAAGTAAAAAACATAGAGCACTTTGAGTTTACTCAAAAGCCTAAGGCACACATACTCCTTATATATACCGGAGGCACCTTGGGAATGGACTTGAACGAAGAAGGAGCCCTGGTACCTTGTGGTTTTGAGCAGATACTGAATAGAGTACCTGTAATTAAGGAATTGCAGGTTAATATATCGGTAGTGAGTTTTAGCGAACCAATTGACTCATCCAATGTGCAGGTAGAACATTGGCAACTTTTGGCCGGACTGGTTTATGAACACTACGACCACTTCGATGGCTTTCTGATTTTGCATGGCACAGACACCATGGCCTATACTGCTTCGGCTCTGAGCTTTATGCTCGAAGGCGTTAACAAGCCCGTGATATTCACAGGAGCCCAGTTGCCCATTGCTTCTCCGCGTTCCGATGCTACTGAAAATTTGGTGACCTCTTTAGAAATAGCAGCCGATAAAAAAGATGGCAAGCCAATCATTACTGAAGTGTGTATCTTTTTTAATCATGTGCTTTTGCGCGGTAATCGGTCTAAAAAAGTAGAAAGTCAGCATTTCGATGCGTTCGAGTCGGAAAACTATCCCATTCTGGCGGAGGCAGGTATTTCCATCGATTATCAGTGGTCTTACCTTAAACCTTATGCAAAAGACTTTATACAATACCAATCGGCAATGGATACCCACATAGCCGTACTCAAATTGTTTCCCGGACTCAACGAATCTACCGTTGCACACACCGTTTTAGCCGAATCTGTAAAAGGTATCATTTTAGAAAGTTATGGCTCCGGTAATGTGCCGCAAGAACCGTGGTTTCTGGACTTGCTCAGAGAGAGTGTAAAGCAAGGCAAAATTATTCTCAACGTATCGCAGTGTAATGGTGGCCGGGTGATGCACGGTAAGTATGAGACTAGCAGTGAGTTAGATAAGATAGGTGTAGTGAGCGGTCATGATCTTACCTTTGAAGCGGCCACTACCAAAATGATGTACGTGTTGGCAAAATACCCGAATACCAGAGATGCAAAAAAATGCCTAAGAACTCCAATTAGGGGCGAAATGAACTGATTTTTTGTGCCTTACAAAAACAGAATAGCGCTTGCATCATGAGATAATTATTGATTTATTTGTTGCCCTGCGAGAAGCGCAAAGATTAGGGAGAGGTGTCCGAGTGGTTGAAGGAGCACGCCTGGAAAGTGTGTATACCCCTAAAGGGTATCGAGGGTTCGAATCCCTCTCTCTCCGCAACTCAAAGTGTTAAGTGTTGGATTAGGGGCCTCGCACGACTATAGTTGAGTATCCTACTTTCTATCAACTAAAACTTTAAGTATAAATTTCTTTTAATCATAATAATTAATAATTTAGAAACCGTTTTAACCTTTATTAATCAAAACTAGACTATGAAAAAGTTATTCTCTTTACTGATGATCCTGGGTGTCTTTGCCTTCGGATTTAACGCAGTTGCACAAGACGATACGACAGGTACCGACTCTACTGCAGTTGAGGACACTTACCCAGAATCTCCAGATTATTCTGCTGAGACTGAAACGGAAGAAGCTCAGTCCTTCGATCAGATCATCAAAGAAAAATTTATTGAAGGTGACCCAGTGTTCATGTCGCCAGTATTGATCTGTTTGATCCTGGGATTGGCTATCGCCATCGAAAGAATTATCAGCTTGAACCTTTCTACAACAAATACAGCAAAACTTCTGAGCAAAGTGGAAGACGCTTTGGAATCAGGCGGAGTTGAAGCTGCTAAAGAGGTAACTAAAAATACCAGAGGTCCTGTGGCTTCTATCTTTACCCAAGGTTTGATGAGAATGTCTGAAGGCATTGAAATGGTTGAAAAATCAGTGATTGCCTACGGTTCTGTAGAAATGGGTCGTTTGGAAAGAGGACTTGTTTGGATCTCACTTTTCATCTCACTAGCCCCAATGTTGGGTTTCATGGGTACTGTAATTGGTATGATCGGTGCATTCGATGCTATTGAAGCAGCAGGTGATATTTCTCCTTCATTGGTTGCCGGTGGTATTAAAGTGGCCCTTTTGACTACAGTAGGTGGTCTGATCGTTGCGATCATTCTTCAGTTGTTCTACAACTACTGTGTATCTAAAATCGATTCAATCGTAAACTCTATGGAAGATGCTTCTATCTCATTGGTAGACCTATTGGTGAAGCACAACCTTTCAAAATAATTTCCACCCTAAAAGACATTAAGTATGGATCAGGAACAGTGGATTGATATTGGACTCTACGCAGCTTATATTTTAATGGGCGTAGCAGCCGTAGCCGCCATTGTAATGAACTTGGTGAACTCCCTAGGGAACCCCAAGTCGTTACTAAAGAGTGGCATTGGAATAGTGCTTTTAGGATTGATCTTCTTTATTGGATACTCAATGGCTCCGGCCGAGTTTGGTGCTTCAACAGCAAAAGCTATGGAAGCAGCCAAAATGGATCCAACCAGTGAAAGCGCTGTAACAACCTACAAACTTGTGGGTGGTGCTATGACCACAACCTTAGTTTTAGTAACTATAGCTGTTGTGGGTTTAATTTACTCATCAATTGCAAGAATAGTAAGATAATTTTATGGCTAGAAGTAAAAACAAAGGAAGTCAGGAAGTGAATGCAGGCTCAATGGCAGACATTGCGTTCCTTCTTTTGATCTTCTTCCTTGTAACTACGCAAATTGCCACAAACAAAGGTCTTACCCTATTGCTTCCTCCGAAAAACGAAGACGATGAACCAATCGAGATCAAGCAAAACCAAAAGAACGTTTTCAAAATTCAGGTAAACTCTGCCGACCGTTTGTTGGTAGAAGATGATCCTTTGGAAGACGTTGCGCTGATCGAAGATATGGTTTATGATTTCGTATTGAACTTCGGTAACCCAAGCAATACCAAAAAGGGTAACGACAAAATGAGTGATGTAGATGTTTACAATACCTTGCCGGCTTCTATGAAATCGTACATTTCTAGAAATTTGGGAAGCAAAGAATCATCAGATGGACCGACTTCGGCCATCGTATCGCTCAAGGCAGACCGTGGTAGTAGCTACGAGATATTTATTGAGATATTGGATGCCCTTAATGCTGCTTACAATAGAATTTATGGTGAGCGAGTAGGGCTGACAGCGGAAGAATTCAGAAAGCTGAATCGAAACAACCCAAAAGAGCAAGAACTGTATGACAGAGCGCGATTGGGGATTCCTAAGGCTATTTCGATAGCAGAACCAACAACACAAGGAGGGTAATATGTCAAAGTTCAAGAAAAAGAGTACATCGAGTCAGGATATACCTACCGCAGCTTTGCCGGATATTATTTTCATGCTCCTGTTTTTCTTCATGGTAACAACTGTGTTGAGAGAAACAGAAATTAAAGTAGAGCAGAGAATTCCACGTGCAGAGCAGTTGGTAAAGCTCGAGAAGAAAAAACTGGTGACTTACCTTTATGTTGGTAAGCCTAAGGATAAGTCTTTAGGAACTGAGCCGCTTATTCAGGCCAATGATGCCTTTATTGGCATTGAAAACATTGTGCAGTGGATCAACGAGGAGAAATCTAAGTTGGCAGAGAATGAGCGCGATCAGATTACCGTTTCAATGAAAGTTGACAATGAAACCAAAATGGGGATCATTGTAGATATTCAAACGGAGCTGAGAGAGGCTAATGCTCGTAAGATCATGTACGCCACTCCGCAGAAGACTGAAGACAATTAAGCGAATAACTACCGAATCATATAAAAAGAGACTGCTCATGCAGTCTCTTTTTGTTTATGGTATTCAATGCCTTATATAGAAGAGTCTTTCTTCCTTATCTTACCAAGCGGTTTCTAAACCGAATTTCAAACCTTAGCCATGGCCACCGGAATTCAACTGAACGATAAGAGAACAACCAATGGATGGTGTATGTATGACTGGGCCAATTCGGTCTACTCACTTACCATAACCACAGCAGTTTTTCCTATTTACTATGAGGCCGTAACCACACAGCCCGATGGCACCGCAATGGTCGATTTCTATGGCTGGAGTTTGCCCAACACGGTACTTTATTCATATGCTCTGAGTGTTTCTTTTTTACTCACAGCTATGCTTATCCCGTTGCTTTCGGGTATTGCCGATTACTCCGGTCGGAAAAAGAGTTTTCTGAGGTTTTTTGCCTACTTCGGAGCATTGTGTTGCGCGGGTATGTACTTCTTTACCGGTCAAAATGTAGAGTTTGGTATTCTCATGGCCGTATTGGCCAGTGTAGGTTACTCCGCCAGTTTAGTATTTTACGATGCTTTTTTACCCGAGATTGCTACTCCCGATCGATTCGATGAATTAAGTGCCAAAGGCTACTCCATGGGTTATGTAGGTAGCGTTATTCTTCTAATTCTTAACCTTGCTATAATCGAATCGCCTGCTACCTTCGGAATCCCGGAAGGCGACCTCCCGGCTCGGCTTTCCTTCCTGTCGGTAGGCCTTTGGTGGATGGGTTTTGCTACCTATTCTCTCAACCGCCTTCCCGCCAACCCTTACCACAAGCGGCCTGAGGGGCACTGGTTGCTCAATGGCTATAAAGAACTTCGGCTGGTTTATAGCCGGATTAGAAAATTGAGTCAAATGAAGCAGTTTGTTTTGGGCTTTTTCTTTTACAATGCAGGAGTACAGGCAGTTATGTATCTGGCCTCTTTGTTCGGGGCAAAAGAGCTGAATATGGAAACACGCGACCTAATTATGACCGTTCTCATCATTCAGTTGGTGGCCATAGGAGGCGCTTATGTCTTCGCTTTTCTTTCAAAAAGAAAAGGCAATATATACTCGCTGTCAGTGATGATAGTCATATGGATTGCCGTATGCATACTCGCCTTCTTTGTGAGTACAAACTATCAGTTTTTTGGGTTGGCTTTTCTTGTTGGTGTTATTATGGGAGGCATTCAGGCGCTGTCCAGAGCTACCTTTTCTAAACTCATTCCTGAAGATACCACAGATCACGCTTCCTTCTTTAGTTTTTACGATGTCACCTTCAATGTATCCATAGTATTTGGCACCATTGCCTATGGCACAGTAGAGTGGTTTACAGGTTCTATGCGATATAGTGCGCTGGTACTCAGTGTGTTCTTTGTTATAGGACTTCTGCTTATTAGAAGAGTAAGAAGCAACTGGGCTTAATTTTATCCATTTTAATTGTTCAAGGTTAGGAACCTCGTTTTCGCAAACGTTTGCAACGCGGAAATGTCTCAGATCATTTACAAAGCGGTTTTTTTATCCTTATTCTTGGTTAAGAAACTTCTTTAATCAACCTAATCTTAAACGATGATGAAAAATTTAATTCGAGCCATAATGGCCCTGGCTGTGACCAGTTTGGCACTCACTTCTTGTGGAGATGATGAAGACGATGCGGTAGCAATTGCGATTAGTGCACCAGCCGAAATTACCCTCGGAGCAGGCTTTCAGCAGACCCTTGCTATCGATGCTACTGGTAGTGGTCTTGCTTCAGCTACGGTAACAATATCTAAAGAGGGAACCAATGTACTTACTGATGAACTGACCCTTTCAGGAGATGAGGCCGACCTGGACTTTTCCTTTACCATTAATGAGACAGGCGATTATACCGCTGTAGTTACTGTAACAGACGGTAGTGGGGCTACTCAAAGTGCCAACATAGCTTTAACCATTGCCTGCATGCCTACACCAGACCATGTGGTGGCGTCAAAGATTTCGTTTGTGGCCGAAGTACCTTCCTTTACCACCGGTTCTGTAGGAGTGGTAGGTCAGTTTACAGATTGGGGAAATAACCCGGATGTCAGCCTGACCAAAGTGGGAGAATCGGATTGCTACTGTGGTACCGTAGAAACCACTATTGCTGATGGTGGATTTAAATTGAGGCTTGATGGTACCTGGGATAAAGTTGAAAAAACATCAGATTGTCAGGAAATTTTGAACGGTGAAAACCGTACAACTACGGCTGTTGCCGGAGATACCGTGGCTGTAGTAGTAGCCGAGTGGAGAAACAGCGACCAATTCGGAGGAGGCTGCGGAAACTAATATCCGGTTTCATACAATCCGCTTGGGGAGACTGTCTACCCTCATCTATGGTCAATTGCAGTCTTCCCTTGCAACTCAACAAAGTTACCCTTCATGCGAAATTTCTTTTCAGCACTTCTTCTTCTTTTGCAGTCTGTTGCTACTGCGCAAATTGTGCGGATAGAACCGGCCAGTGCCACAGCCGATGATCAAATTAAAATAATTTATGATGCCACTCAGGGAACCGGAGGTTTGGTGGGGGCATCAAAAGTATATATGCATGGTGGGGTAATAACCAGCTCGCCAACGGCTACAACCTGGGACGAAAACTACGTAAAGGGTAACTGGGGCAAAGACGATGGAATTGGTCTGATGACTAAGGTACAAGGTCAGAACGATTTATGGGAAATAACCCTTGATGCTCCTGCCAGAGCTTACTACGGAGTACCATCTACCACTACTGTTTTTCGTTTGGCCATGGTTTTCCGTAATGCCGATGGCTCGGCAGAAGGCAAAGGAACACCCGGAAGCTTTGAGGGAGGACAGGTAGCTTCTAATGGCGATATATTTATAGACCTTGCAGTTGATAATTTTGTAACTATAAAGCAGCCTGCTACTACTACCCACTTTATAAAATCGGGTGAGCACATAACCATTAGTGCTGAAGCTTCTTCAACCGTGAGTCAAATGACAATAGCCATTGATCAAGGGCAGGGTTTCGAAAATAAAGCCAATGTAAACACGGGGACTACCATTAGCTACAATTTTAGCCCTTCAGAAAGCTTTAGAGGAACCCTTCGGGTAACGGCCACCATCAACGGAGAGCAGGTACAAGACGAACAACCGTTCAATGTAAACATTACCGATGCCACCACTGTGGCCGAACTTCCGCAGGGAGTACAGAAAGGAATTAACTATGATGATGAGGATCATAGCCGGGTAACCCTGGTTCTGGAAGCTCCTGGCAAAGACTTTGTCTATGTGGTAGGTGATATGAGCAACTGGGAGGTTCAGCCTGAGTACCTGATGAATAAAACACCCGATGGAGAGCTATTTTGGCTTACACTGACCAACCTGACGGCAGGAAAAGAATATGTATTTCAATACTGGGTAGAAGGAGCCATTAAAGTGGGAGATCCTTATGCCGATAAAGTGGCCGACCCCTGGAACGATCAATACATACCCTTATCGGTAAACAATCAGATACCAGACTACAACCTGACCGAAAACGCCATTGCCACCACCTTTCAAACAGGTCAGGCACCCTACCAATGGCCGGCAACCGAGCAAAACTGGGAAAGACCGGACGCCAAAGACCTGGTGGTGTATGAACTTTTGGTGCGCGATTTTGTGGGCAGCAGAAGCTACAAAGACCTCATAGATACGTTGGACTATATTCAAAATCTGGGCGTAAATGCTATTGAGCTAATGCCGGTTATGGAGTTTGAAGGCAATGAATCATGGGGATATAATCCTATGTACTTTTTTGCTCCCGACAAATACTATGGTACCAAAAACGATTTAAAGGATTTTATAGCAGCCTGCCATCAGCGTGGATTAGCGGTTATTCTGGATATGGTGCTCAACCATGCTTTTGGACTTAACCCAATGGTGCGTATGTATTGGGACGGCTCTAAACCTTCGGCAGAAAGTCCCTGGTTCAATACCGAGGCAACCCACCCATTTAATGTCGGGTACGACTTCAACCATGAGAGCCCTTATACTCAGGCTTTTGTTGATTCAGTGAATGCCTACTGGCTGAGGGAATATCATTTTGATGGTTATCGTTTCGATTTATCTAAGGGCTTCACCCAGACCAAAAATACCGATGTAGGTGCTTGGTCTGCCTATGATCAGTCCAGGGTAAACCTGCTCAAGCGCATGGCCAATAAGCTGTGGCAGGTAGACGAAAAAGCCTATGTAATACTGGAACATTTTGCGGCTTCCAACGAGGAAGATGAACTGGCAGAGGCCGGTATGCTCCTTTGGCGAAATATGGGCTACAACTACTGGACGGCATTGGGAGGAGAAGCTAACTCTTCTTTCGATGGGGCTACTGCCGAAACACATGTGAGCTATATGGAAAGCCACGATGAGCAACGCCAATTGTGGGAAGTGTATGAAAACGGACTTGCCAACGGTGTTTATAACACACGCGATACCACCATTGCTTTGGAACGATTAAAAATGAATGCTGCCTTTCTCTACACTCTGCCCGGCCCTAAAATGCTGTGGCAATTTGGAGAGCTTGGCTACGATATAGATATTAACTTCAACGGAAGAGTGGGCAACAAACCTTTGCCATGGGGGCAAGACGGCCTGCAATACTATAATGATCAGCTGAGGAAGCATGTATACAATGCCTTTTCTGCCATTTTGAATCTTAGGAAACAAATCAATGCCCAAGATAACGTTTCCTATACCTATGATTTTTCAGGGAATGAAAGGTTCATACATGCTGACTCAGACGATCTTGATATGTTGATTGTAGGGAATTATGGTTTGGAGGCATCATCAATTAACCCATCCATAGCCACAGGCAGCTCTTGGTACAACTATTTTTCTGGTGAGACCATACCGGCCGGAGCTTTTGAAAAAGACATAAACCTCGCACCCGGTGAATTTCGAATATATACCTCAAATAAAATTTCGGATGGATTTCATCAGGTGGTTGAGGCCTATGAGTTACCGGTTACTATTAGCCCGGCCAGCTTCTTTGTTGAAGATGAGATAACCATTACGTTCGATGCCACCAAAGCTCATCCGGCAGGTACTGAGGGTCTGGTGGGAGCAGAAAAGGTATATATGCATGCCGGTATAGTGTTTGAAGATTTCAATGCTACAACACTGGAAAACGAAGTGGGCAACCATACCGATGATGGTGTAGGTTTAATGACTCGTGTGGATGGAGAAAATGACATGTGGCAAATAACCCTTATCCCGAAAGACTATTTCTCTATTACCTCGGGAGAGGCGGTTAAATTAGGCATGTATTTCCGAAATGCCGATAACTCTAAACTTGGTAAAGGCTTTAGAGGCCAAACTATATTTTTTGCAATAGAAGTTGATGGGGAGTTAATTACCATTACTCCACAGCAGTTTGATCAGGATACGGAAATAACACTAACCTATGATGCTCGCTTTGGCAACCGCGGATTGCTTAACGCGCAGCAGGTATATATGCATTCGGGCGTTATTACAAGCTCGGCCAATGGAACTTCATGGGATGAACAACACGTGGTGGGTAACTGGGGAGCAGATGATGGAGTTGGTGAAATGACACGCTCCACAACCAATAATAATCAGTGGCAAATTACCCTTACGCCCAGTAACTATTACGGTTTGGGACAAACTAAGCTTGCCTATCGCCTGGCCTTTGTTTTCAGGAATGCCGATGGTAGTAGAAAAGGTACTGGTACTACAGGCGACTTTGAACACGGAGTGGTATTAGAAAACGGAGACATACTTTACGATGTTCCGGTATTGAAACAGATCACGGGCTTGGAGGAGGAACTGCCAGGCTTCCGGTATTATCCTAACCCCGCCAGCGGTATCATTCATTTCGATGGAGAAATCCCGGGCCAGATCAAAGTTCTTGAGCTGCGCACTCTAAAAGGAGAAGTGGTTGTTCATCAGTCTGTTGCAAACAACAGTCTCAGTCCATTAGATATTTCCGAACTTCCAAATGGCCTTTACCTGCTTAGAATAATTACCGAACAAAAAGGATATACGCTCAAGGTATTGGTAAGCCGTTGAAAGCATAAGGTGGTGCAGGCCAATGGCCCGCACCGAATTTTTTTTATAGGGTTACTTACTTATGTCGCAAGAAGTGCATTTCTGAACCTTACCTCCATTTGTGTCTTCACAAATGGTTGTTAAAAGACGCTGTGAGGACACAGCTTATGGCTGGGATACTGGGGCTAACAAATGCGATCTAAATGAGTAACCCTATTTTTTTATTCAAAGCGCATGTGCTTCACAGAGTCACCCGAATCTCTCAATTCGCGCAACGCGTCAATACCAATTTCCAGGTGAGCGTTCACATAGTCAGCACTAACCTTCTTGTCGCTTTCTTCGGTTTTTACACCCTCAGGAATCATAGGGTTATCCGACACAAGCAGTAGGGCACCTCGCGGAATTTCATTCACAAAACCTACGGTAAACAGGGTGGCCGTTTCCATATCTATGGCCATAGCCCTGATTTTTCGCAGGTATTTCTTAAAGGCCTTGTCGTGCTCCCACACCCTTCGGTTGGTGGTGTAGCAAGTGCCTGTCCAATAGTCCATGGCGTGCTTCTTAATCATGGAAGATACTGCCCGCTGCAAACGGAAGGAGGGAAGAGCAGGTATTTCCACCGGCATATATTCATTGCTGGTTCCTTCGCCACGAATAGCGGCAATAGGCAAAATAAGATCGCCCAGTTGGGTTTTCTTTTTCAACCCCCCACATTTACCAAGAAATAGAACGGCACGTGGGTGAATGCTGGAAAGCAAGTCCATAATAGTGGCAGCCATTGCACTCCCCATACCAAAATTGATTATGGTTATGTTTTCGGCTGTAGCACTTTGCATGGGTTTTCCTTCTCCCATTACTTCCACGCCAAACTTATCTGCAAACATTTCTACATACGAAATGAAATTGGTAAGTAGAATGTATTCTCCAAAATCCTCCAGAGCCACACCTGTGTAGCGGGGTAGCCAGTTTTCAACTATTTCTTGCTTGTTTTTCATAGAATAATGTTTGGTGTAATTAGATTTGCCCAATGTTGCAACTCAACCTGCCGACATACGCCTATCGGCTTGAGAATAGAGGCGGCAAGTTATTTATTTTCGATCCCATTCGAAAGAAGTTCGTTCAATTGACTCCTGAAGAATGGGTTAGGCAGCACATGCTCAACCATCTTATGGTCAATTTGGGTTATCCTGCGGCCCGTACTCGCGTGGAGTCGGGCTTGAAATATAATGAACTGCAAAAACGCAGCGATATTCTCATTTATGACCAGAAGCTCAAACCATTGGTACTGGTAGAATGTAAAGCACCTTCTGTGGCTTTGGGACAAAACGTGGTGGAGCAAATTGCCGCGTACAACAAGGTTTGTCAATCCAGGCTGGTAATTATTAGTAACGGTATACAAACCTATGCTGGTTTATGCTCAAGCGCTAATGAGCCAACCCAAATGTTGAGTACCATACCTGACTACCAACAGTTGAAAGTGATGTAGGGAAATTGTATTTTTCTACATGAGTTGGATCAAGAATATTGGTTTTCTTACGGCTTTTATCATTCCCTCGCTCACTGTGCTGGGCTTTTATTCCGGGGGTTATTGGAACTGGTTGACGGTTGCCTTTGTGTTTGTACTCATTCCTTTGGCCGATCATCTGATAGGAGAAGACCCTGAAAATTTAAGTGAGAATGAAAGTTTGCTTCTGGCCGAACAGTTCTATTATCGATTTATCACTTACGTATGGACTTTTTTTCAGGTAGCCTTTGTCTTATGGGCATGTTGGATGGTTGCCTCACATTCCCTCGACCTTATGGAGTGGATTGGCTTTACCCTTAGCTGTGCCCTGGTAACCGGGGGCATAGGCATTACTGTAGCTCATGAGTTGGGCCACAAGAAGTCGGGCTGGGAGCGGTTTTGTTCCAAACTACTACTAATGACGGTATGCTATATGCATTTTTATATTGAGCATAACCGTGGACATCATGTCTATGTGGCCACACCTAGAGACCCGGCTACGAGTCGTAAAAATGAGCCTTTTTATCGTTTTTGGATACGCTCGGTTTTCGGTAGTTATTTTAGTGCCTGGAAACTGGAGAAGGAAAGGTTGAGCCGCAGAAAGCAAGGGTTTTTGAGCCTCAGGAATAATATGCTCTGGTTTACTGTTCTACCCCTTATTTTTTGCGCCCTGATTGTGCTGGCCGCAACCTGGTATTTGCAGGAAATGGCCTGGCCGGTGGTGGTGTTCTTCTTTGGTCAAAGTATTTTGGCATTCACACTCCTGGAGCTGGTAAATTACATTGAGCATTATGGAATAGTGCGAAAAGAGCTTGCCCCCGGGCGATATGAAAAGGTGAACCCAATGCATTCCTGGAATTCTAACCATCGGTTGAGCAATTTTTTTCTTTTTCAATTACAACGGCATTCCGATCACCATGCCTATGCCATTAAGCGCTATCAGGTATTGAAGCACTACGATGAATCGCCCCAGTTGCCTTCAGGTTATCCGGCCATGATTTTACTGGCGGCCTGTCCTCCATTATGGTTTCGGTGGATGAATCCAAAGCTAAAGGCCTGGGAGGAAGAAGTATACAACGCTAAAGGTAGTGGATGAAGCCCACTGGGTGATGGCTCATGAACTGTCAGGGATAGGTTAGGGACGCAAGATGGTTCGGAAACCCAGGTGAGGCATTCCGGTATCCGGTGCCGCAGGCATTTTGGCCGATACTCTGTAGCTGGAGCAATAGCTGTCGTTGCATAAAAATGAACCGCCTTTGATCACATGTTTAATTGCATACGGAGCTGCCGGATCATAACTTCTTTCAGGGCCTTGCGGGTTACTAATAGTTCCTTTTAATGCCAGCTGCTGATAATAGTTGGCATCGTAAAAGTCGCTGCACCACTCCCATACGTTTCCTGCCATATCGAACAGGCCGTATCCATTGGCCGCAAAGACCCCGACAGGACTGGTGTGCTCAAATCCATCGTCTACCGTGTTATTTATAGGAAAATTGCCCTGCCAGTAGTTGGCCATAGGCTTGTTCTCAGGGATTAATTCATTACCCCAGGGGTAAATATGGCCTTCCTTTCCGCCCCGGGCAGCAAACTCCCACTCTGCTTCTGTAGGTAGCTCTTTACCTGCCCATTGGCAGTAGGCAAGCGCATCGTAGTAGGCAATGTGAACTACCGGATGGTTCATACGGTCTTCAATGCTGCTTCCCGGGCCCTCCGGCTGGCGCCAGTTTACATGGTTTTTCCATTGCCACCATTGAGCATAGTTATGCATGTCTTCTACTTGCGGGGGACTGTAGAATACCAATGAGCCCGGGGCTAACAGGCTGTCAGGCGGTTTTGGAGTGCCGGGAGGCAGCTCTTTTTTCATGGTTTCCCAGTCCAGTGCCCGTTCGGCTAAGGTCTTGTATCCGGTGGCTTGGGTAAAGGCCAAAAATTCTGCATTGGTGACCTCGTACTTATCCATCCAGAAACCTCCTACTTGTACTCTATGTGGTGGTTTTTCATGGGCCATTGCCATATTATGCTCTGCTCCCATGGTAAAAGTTCCCCCTTTTATCCACACCATATGGGTGGTATCTGTATAGCCTCTATAGGGTATTTGTGCTATTTCCGATGCGTAAGGTTCGGGTATATAGGCGCGCATTGAAGACGCAGATTGCTCTGTTGTGGGTTTGGGCTGACAGCTTACTATGAGCCAAAAGCAGGAACAGAATGAAAGCACAAATTGCCGCATATTCGATGCCTTATTTAGTCAGAGGGCAATTTAGGCATTAACAGGCTTTTTAATAGATTATAGGCCGACCAATTAAGAGTGAAAATTAGCGATAGTTTGGGATATTTAAGCCTAGAAAAATGTCGCGTCTTGCCCAAAAGAAACCATTCTCTTCTTTGAGATTAACAATACCATTTCCGCCTCTGTTTTTCCTGTCTTTGCGAATACTTTGGCTCAAGAGTTCGTCATCTTCAAACATTATATCGTCAATGTAATATTCTCTTTTGCCGGGCTCTTTTATGGTAAGGTGTACATGGGCTGGAGCTGTTCGGCCGGGATAGCTTCCGGGCCTGAAGGTATAGAAGGTATATTGGCCGTTTTTATCGGTTATAGCCCATCCTCTTATGTAGCCATGTCTTCGGCCCCAACCTGTTTCATTGCCCCGGGTGGGGTATATTCCTTCACTATTGGTGTGGTAAGCATAAATAATAACGCCTTCGGCAGGGGTATGGCCGTCTTTTTGAAATACGGTTCCCTGAATAATCATTTGAGGAGCCCCCTCTTTAAACCCCGGTAGAGTATCGGTAGATGTCAACGTTTTGTTGCCGTACTCTAATAATGCCTCGCAACCTTCGCAGGGGCCTCCGAGTATCTGTGCCTGAGAGTAGAGAGGCCACAGAAGTAAGCCAATGAACAAGTTTCTCATAGCTGGGTGAACGATAACTACCTTGGTCAGTTGGTTCTTTTCGATCAATAACCGGGTTCGCATGACATATAGAAGCTTATTCAAGTACTACCCGTTCTTGGTGTTGTTAGCGGTGAGGGGCTAGTTGGTTGTTTAGTCTACATGTCGAATAGTATTAGAGCTTTAATCCGTAAGATGGATATAAGAGTATATTGGATTGATTGCTTCCATTTTCTTTTTAACGCCAGAAAATATGCGGCACGTTGGTTCTGACAAAAACCATAGTCCATTTTATCTCTCAGATAAGAAAGGAATACCCTTTTGATTTATATTTTTTTCTCTTTCTCCTTCTTCTTCTCGAAGAGCTTGGTCTCATGTGATATAGAATGAACCCTAGAGCAATACCAATGAATAAACCTTACAGATTGGTAGTCGGTGGTCATGCAAAGGATTTTATCTAAAGTAATGCATAGTAATGATGTTTTATCTTTAAATACTTCTTTTTGACCCGATACCGATGGGCAAGGGCTTTATTTGGGTTGAATTTATTGATAAAAGAAATTCTGGTCTTAGTCTGGAAAATATTGGGTGGTTTTTATCACAAAACCTTCTTGGTACCCAACAGATCCTATTGAGTAAATAGTATTTCGCTTCTTTCAGAAATTCCGTTTTCATCAAAAGCTTCCACCTGGTAGTAGTAGCCGGTGTCTGTATTGAGAGCTCTAAGTTCATAGCTATTCGCTCCATAGATCATGGCAGAAAGGTTCAGTTTGTCTTCGGCTATACCCCAATAAATGACATAGCCTGTGGCACCCTCAACGGTATCCCAGCTCAAGTCTGCATTTCTCCGGTCTTTTTGTCGGCTCACCTTAAAGTTGGCAGGGGTTTCGGGTAGGTCCTCTTTGCCGTTGCCAAATACCCTGAACTCGGAGATGGAGAGGTACTCATTGGTGCAGTATACATGGTTGTAGCGCACATAGCGGGCTTCAATAGCTTGAGGTAACTCAATGTATCCGTGGGGCATGTCGCGCATGTTTTCAGAGTAGTCTGCAATGGTCTGCCACTTGTTGCCATCAATAGAGGCCTCTATTGTAAATTGCTGTCTCAGCGTATCCGGACGCCCGAATATTTTACTGTTAAAGTCTTGAAAGTTGATCTGGATAGCTTTTACATCCATGGTTTTCTCTAAATCTACTTCCACAAAAATGGAATCGTTGTTGGCCTCCGATACCCAATAGGAGCGAATTTCTTCATCGTTTATTTTACGGATATCGAACTCCCTAATTTGCCCGAGCATATAGCCCGACTCGCTTTCATCTACCACGTTGATTTCCTGACTCACCAGGCCTGAGTTTGTGCGTACCGGCTTGTTGTAGCTAAGGAGCATCCACCCGGTAAATCGGTTTTTGTGATCTTCCACGGGTGTACCGGGCAAATAGTGAGGATAGTCTCCATAGGCAGTATTCACGTACATTTGACCGTTTTCTTCGAATCCGGCAGGGTACATCCCTATTCTTCGCTCAAACTTATAGTTTACTGAAATGGCCATTGTAGCGTAGTGCCAGTAATTGCCATTATTATCGCGTACGGTGCTGCCATGCCCCGAGCCTTTCAGAAATCCTCCGGGTTTGTAAGAAATTGGGTTGTAAGGAGCATATTCAAACGGCCCCAAAGGGCTTTTGCTGGTATACACCCCATCGGCATACACGTTCCACTGAGTTCCCGGAGCACCATATTCCAGGTAGTAGGTGTCTCCATGCTTTACCATCCAGGGACCCTCTATAAATGGCTGGATGTCCGATTTATGATCTTGCCCAAAACGTTCCCACCCATGTTTTTCGGGCTGAAGATAAAGTAAATCAGTCTGTTCTCCTTTGGGAATGTAGTAGTTGTCCGGGTCTAGCTCTACCCCCCTGATAGGGAATTTGTTAGACGACTCCTCGTAGAGGTATACTCGGCCATCATCGTCAGTAAATAGCATTGGGTCCTGCACGCCATTGGGCGTATTAATCACGGCAAAGTTGGTTTTCCAATCGCCCAATTCCGGGTTGTCTGTTTCGATGACCGCGCCCCTACCCGAAGGGTCGCCTAATACCAGAATTTTTCCGTCTCTTACAGTGGCAGCAGGAGCATTACTGCCGTTGAAATACCAACTCTGGGGTCTGATAAACCGCCAATTGCTCATGTCTTCAGAGGCCCAATAGCCGTGAGAACGGGTAACAAACATGTAGTAGGTGCCCTTAAAGTTCACAATGGCCGGGTCGGCACCCGAGCGATAGGAAACGTTGTTGTTGGCTCTGTAATGCGACATGTAGGTGTAATCGATGTCTAGTGGGTTGCAATATGTTTTGTAGTTCTTTTGCTCCTGAGCCGTAGCAAATGACACTTTTGGCTGATGCTGTTCTGGGCCTGAGCAGGCGAGAAGGAGCAGAAGTGGGAAGAACAGGTTAATGCTTTTCATAGAAATATATGTATTGATCCTTATAGGGTTGTGATTAGGGTTGAAATGATTATTCTGACACGTTTGTTGCGGTCGATATACTCAATAAAACCATACCTTGATGAGCGTAGCCACAATCATTAAAACCGAAATAACTTTGGCCCACAAGTGGGCTTTAGTGTTTACTCTTATAAACCGGGCCGCACCATAGGCACCTATTACCTGACCTATGGCCAGCAACAGGGCTGGCTTCCAGAGAATGTGGTTGGTAAAGGCAAAATACAGTGTAGTGGGAATGGTATAAATGAGTACGATAAGCAGTTTGTACGTATTGGCCTCCTGATAGGGCATACGGTATACTCCGGAAAGTATAACCAGAATGAGAATCCCCACGCCTATCTGTATAAAACCACCGTACAGACCACCGAGAAATAGCAAAATTGCAGCCCAGCCCGAACTACCGGAAAATGATAGTTTCGATCTTCTGGTTAGTGAGCCGGGTAAAAGAAACGAAATCAGCAAGGCTACCATTACTATCGTAGCCATTAGGTTGAAGGATGCGTTGGACACCTGAGTTGCGCACCAGGCACCCGCCATAGCTCCGGCTACGGTAGAGAGAATTGGAGTGAGTTTAAACTTACCATGCTGTGAAGAAATAGTCTTTCGAAGCACCAACACGCCCGTTAGGTTTTGAAAGAAAACCCCGGGGCGTGTAGTGGTATTGGCCATTACCAACGGAATACCCGTGAGGGTCATTACTCCCATGCTGAACAGTGTGCCACTACCGGAAATGGTGTTCACTATTCCCGCCAGTATGCCTCCGGCTATAAGCAATATTTCGTTGGTCCAATTCACTCTTTAAAAGGTGCCCCTGTACAAATGGTCGAACCGCGCTCCCGTGCCATCAGTCTTTAGTGGAATTTGCATTCCGCCTGTTTCTTCAAGCCAGTTAAAAAGGTCGGTGCGAAGTTGTTTGGCAATGTCGCGATACGCTTCGTCCCTGATTAGATTATTCATCTCCCAAGGGTCGTTCTCCAGGTCATAAAGCTCGTTAATGTCCCACAAACCATAGTAGCGTATAAACTTATATTTGTCTGTTCTTACCGCATGTACTGTAGGAGTTTGCGGAAATGGCCGCTCCCAGAAATACTCATAATAAATGCGTTTTCTCCAGTTATCGGGATTCTCCCCCTTAAGAATAGGTAAAAAGCTCTCTCCATCCATATTGGTGGGTTTTTCTAAACCGGCCATGGCTAATATGGTGGGGCCAATGTCTATGTTCTGAATCATTTGCTTCACCTTATTCTGCTTAATTACATCTTTTCCGCCATAAATGAGCAGCGGCACCCGAATGGATTCTTCATAGGCATGTCGCTTGTCAATAAGGCCGTGCTCACCAAACGAAAAGCCATTATCGCCCATATAGAATACAATGGTATTGTCAATCTGTCCGCTCTTCTCCAGTTGGTCAAGCACGGCTGCAATGCTTTCATCTACCGAAAGTAGCGTTTCGGTATAAAGCTGGTAAAACTCATCGAAACCAATCTGACCATGATACATATAGTCTACACCATGCCAGCTGTTGCGTTGTTTTTTTACCCAGTCGGGTACATCGGCATAGTTGTAGTCTTTGTTCTTTTCAGGAAACATGGTAGGCGGATAACTCGGTTTGGTATTGGCATATACTCCCTGGTGTCGTTTGGCCGGTTTAAAGTCGGCATGTACGCCTTTGTGTGATAAATAGAGGAAAAAGGGCTTTTGGCCGTCTCTTTCGCTTAGCCATTTAACAGCCTCTTCGGTAAGTAAATCGGTAATGTATGTGCTGTCGCTAAAGGTTTTTTCAACCCCATTGATGTTAATGAGTGGGTTGTAATAATTGCCCTGACCTTTAAGGCTAAACCAATGATCAAAGCCCTTTCGAGGGTCTGCATGGTGTTCACCCATATGCCATTTGCCCATAAAGGCTGTTTCGTAACCGGCTGCCTGAAGGTATTGGGGGAAGAACTTTATACTATCAGCAATAAGCGACTGATTGTCTACCACCTGGTGGTGGTGCGATAGTTGCCCCGTGAGAATGGAAGCCCGGCTGGGCGAACATAGTGAGGTGGTAACGAATGCATTTTCAATATGGGCCCCTTCGCGTGCCATTTTGTCCATTGCAGGAGTTTCTAAGAAAGGTACTTTACCAGTAAAACCCATGAAGTCGTAGCGATGGTCATCGCTAAGAATAAAAACTACATTCATGGGTTCTGTCCCTTCAATGTGCTTTAAAATCAAGTCGTTTTTTTGTTCGCCCCTTGGGGCAGAGCAAGCCAATGCTACCAGATGCACCAGCGCCAGCAGACTTAAAAGTTTGGTTGTGGAATTAGTCATGGTCTTAGTTTTTGATTGTACAATGGCATAGGTGAGGTCGATGGTTGCCCAGCGTGCAGGGTTCCCACCGACCTACCCATAAGATGCCGTCCGCATTGAATTTCCAGTTTTCACTCACGGCTGTATTTTTTCTGCCTTGCCCATTGACAGAAATTCCGGTGAATGATTCCAAGGGGGCTGAAACGATGATTGCACTTCTGGAAAAGGACGGCATTTTTCTTTATTTAAGCTTAAAGTCGGCCTCAAGTCCTGTGGAAGAGTTGGGGCCAATAAATACTTTGAAATCCCCCGGTTCGGCTTCAAAGCGCATATCTAAAGTATAGAATGCCAGGTCTTTAGCGCTAAGGTTAAACGACACGCGCTTCGATTCTCCGGGTTTAAGTTTAATTTTTTCAAATCCTTTGAGCTCTTTTACCGGGCGGGTTACGCTGCCCACCATGTCTCGCACATAGAGCTGTACTACCTCTTGGCCCTCATAGGTTCCGGTGTTGGTTACCGTGGCCGAAACGGTAAGGGAGCTATCGAACGATAGCTCAGAGCTGCTCAAGCTAATGTTGCTGTACTCAAAGGTGGTGTAGCTCAGTCCGTAGCCGAAAGGATAGAGCGGCTCGTTAGAAACATCCAGGTATTTACTGGTGTATTTGTTGTCGGCACTAAAAGGGCGGCCTGTATTCTTCATGTTATAGTATATGGGAATCTGACCCACGTTTTTAGGAAAAGTTATGGTGAGTTTGCCGGCCGGATTATGATCTCCGAAAAGCGTTTCAGCAATGGCTTTTCCAGACATTGTACCCAGATGCCAGGCGTTCATAACAGCAGGAATGTGTTCGTCAATCCAATTGATGGTGAGTGGCCTGCCAGCCATTACCACTGCGACTATGGGTTTGCCAAGCGCATGTATAGCTTCTATAAGCTCTTGTTGCGGTCCTGGCAGTCCTATTTCCGATCGGCTGGCTGCTTCTCCGCTTTGAGTATAGTCTTCGCCTATGGCCATTATAACTACATCCGATTTTCTGGCTGCTGCCAGAGCTTCAGCAAAACCCGACCGGTCGTCTCCACTAAAGCCGGCACCACGTGCATAGTTGATTTTTACTCCGGGAGCAATTTGCGCTATGCCTTCTTTTAGAGTAATCACTTTAGAGGCATCGCCAGCTACATGCCAGGTGCCTAGCATATCTTTGCGGTTATCGGCCAATGGACCAATAAGCGCTACTGAGCCAAGTTTTTTAGAAAGTGGCAAAAGATTACTTTGGCCTTTGCTTGCCGGTTGGTTTTTGAGCAGTACAATAGACTCTTTTGCGGCCAATAACGCATGATTCATTAATTCTTGAGAATATAGCGTTTGTTGCTCCCTGTCTTTGTTTAGGTATCGGTAGGGGTCTTCAAACAATCCCAGTTTGTACTTCATTTCCAACACCTGTCTTACATACTCATTCAGTGTAGACTCTTCAATCTTTCCTTCGGCAATCAGTTCCGGAATGTAACGGCTGTAAAGCCCTCCCTGCATATCCATTTGTACGCCTGCTTTAAAGGCCAGCTCTGCGGCCTCTTTCTCGTTGGCTACTACTCCATGAGGCACCATTTCATTGATAGATGTGTAGTCGGTTACCACAAAGCCATCAAAACCCCATTCATTGCGCAATATTTCTGTCATCAGGTATCGGTTGCCAGAAGCAGGCACTCCATCCAATTCGTTAAAGCTGGTCATTACTGTGGCGGCACCGGCCTCCAGAGCGGCTTTGTAGGGAGGTAAATAGTTCTGCCTCAATTCCCGGTCAGACATATCCACTGTATGATAGTCGCGCCCTGCCTGGGAAGCTCCATAGGCGGCAAAGTGCTTTACGCAGGCCAAAATGGTGGTAGGGTCGGCAAGGTTTTTACCCTGTATGCCCCTAACCTTGGCAGCACCAATGAGCGCACCTAGGAAGGGGTCTTCGCCACTACCTTCTGCAATGCGGCCCCAACGAGGGTCGCGCGCAATATCAACCATGGGGTTGAAGGTCAAGTTGACTCCGGCAGAGGCGGCTTCTTTGGCGGCCAGGTGAGCCGATTTTTCAATAATATCAAGATCCCAACTAGAAGCCTCGGCCAGAGGAATTGGGAAGGTGGTTTTATAACCATGAATTACGTCCAAGCCAAAGAGTAGAGGAATACCCAGCCGTGTTTCTTCAACGGCTATGCGCTGCAGTTCACGGGCGTAGTCTACGGTATGGGCATTAAAGAGATTACCGGCTCTGCCAGCCCTCAATTCGTCCATGTAGTCATCGCGCAATACAGGTCCTGTTACATCCCAGCCACTGGTGTAGAGGGTGAGTTGTCCGGCTTTTTCTTCGATGGTCATTTCTTGAATGAGCGAATCGATGAACCGGCTCATAGGGCCTGAGCTGCCCGATGGGTTTTCGCAGCCATTTAGGGCCATGAACCCCATGATGCCTACCAGGAGTATAAGAGGTGTGCTTTTATGGATGTTGAATGAATGCATTGCGGGTATAGGTTACTTGGAATGAGAAAATAGCCAGGGCAATAGTTCAGGTTCGGCAAATGCAGGATCCCAGCTGTTGTGGTTGGCATTGGGGTAAAGGGTGAGTTTTACCCGACCGCCCTTTTCTTCAATAGCACTGGCCATTTCTTTAGAAAAATGAGGAGGCACTACATCGTCTTTCAGGCCATGGAATATCCAGAAGGGTACTTTTTTGGCATACTTTCTGGCACTTTTTGGGTGGTCGCCACCACAAATGGGTGCGGCAGCCGCAAACGTTTTGGGTCTGCGGCTCACAAGCTCAAATGTGCCCATTCCTCCCATGGAAAGGCCCATTACATACATTCTGTCTTTATCTATATGAGCAACCCGACTAAGCGAATCGACCAATGAAAGAAGACCTTTCATGGCCAATGTAGGTTCTGTTTTGGTGGTGAAATAGGTAAACTGACGTTTTCCATTCTCATCGAGTGGTCTGTGTACATTGGCCCAGTAGTCTTCCGGTGGGCATTGAGGAAAAACGACAATGGCCGGAAACTTTTCCCGATTGGAAGGGTCGAGAAACAGTTTGCTGCCATGCACCAACTGTTTCTCATTGTTGGTACCACGTTCACCAGCGCCATGAAGAAAAAGTACCAGTGGATATTCCTTTGTGGAATCGAACCCTTCCGGATAAAGTACTCTATAGTTGAGCGAACCTTCTTCATAGGTGTGTTTTGCCGCTCTAAAGTCTTCCTTGGTTTGGGCCAGGCTAATGTTTAATACCCCGGCCAAAGTACAGATGAGCAGTAGCTTAATCTTCATAGTAGAAACCTAGTTTTTTAAGTCCTTGCTGTATTTCCGGAGCCGACATAAACAGATCCCAGATTAGCCCGCTGCGGTAGTTTTCGATCATTACTGGAATTGGGCCCTGATCGATGGCCAGGTAGCGTGGGAGGTACCAGTTTTCGTGGAAGCTAAAAGCATCGTAAGGACCAAATTCGCCTACAAGGGAATCGGCTTCGGTGTAGAGTTTTTTGAGCATGGCCATGCTTTCTTCCGGAGTATATGGGAAAGAAGAAAGGGCAGCAGTTGGCGAAATTACCCCAAGATCGCGGTCAGGCCTATGGCCGGCATAGCCTCTCATGGAGTAGCTGGAGGTAAAGCCCCACATGTCAGGCCCATATCCTTTGAATTCATTGGGGTTGGCTACTGCATGTTTGTGATGAATGAGGGCATGATTGCGGTTGAGCTTCCAGTAGTCTCCATACTTGTCTTTCAGGCCTTTTGGGTTAAGGCCGAGGTAAGAGTAGTGTGCCCAAAAGAGCGGACCCACAGGTGAGTCGTTGGTTTCGTAGTGGTTAAGTACAGTTTCGAGTCCATAGTAGGTAGTATCGTTGGCAATGGCACCATTCATGGCCCAACCTTCATGATACACAGCAGGGTCTACCGAGTGGGTTGGCGATGAAGCTGCCAGCACATACATAATGAGGCACTCATTGTAACCTCTAACATCAAAGTTCATTTCCCACTCATAGTTGGGCGACCAGTGCCAGTAGAGTACATTTTCGCCTTTGGTGTGCCAGTCGAACTCAATGTTTTCCCAAAGGGTATTCATGCGTTCGGCCAGCTGTTTTTCTCGCTTATCGTTTTTGTCCAGGTATTGTCTCACGGTAAGCAGGCCGGCTGCCAGAAAAGAGGTTTCTACCAGGTCGCCCCCATCGTCTTTTTTGCTAAAGGCCGAAACCTTACCGGTTTTGCCATCCCACCAGTGAGGGAATACTCCATGGAACGAATCGGCTTTTTCCAGAAAGTCTACGATCTTCTCAAAGCGCTCAATGCCTTCTTCCCGGGTAATAAAGCCTCTTTCTATACCCACAATTAGTGCCATAAGCCCAAAGCCTGAGCCGCCCGATGTAATAATGTCTTTGTCGTGACTGGGATAAATATCGTCCATGTGATATCGCTCGCGGGCCATACCGCTGTTGGGCTCGGCACCATTCCAGAAATACTGAAAGGTTTGATATTGCACCAGGTTGAGCAAAGAGTCTTCTTCGCTTTGGGTTTTTATAGAGTCGGCCTGCTGGCTGCCTTTGGATTGACTGCAAGCCCATAAAAAGGCGCCCAGAGCCAGGGCCATCAAACATTGAAGTATTGTTCTTTTGTTCATCTTAGTTTAGGGTTATTCTAGGGTTTGGTTCAGTAGCTTGTAAATCCGAGTTTCTTTAGTCCGTTAGTTATTTCACTGCTTTTCATAAACAGGTTCCACAGCAAGCCTGTCCTGTGATTTTCTATCATCAGTACAATAGGCCCCTGGTCAATGGCCAGATACGAGCTGGCAACCCAGCTTTCAGTCAGGTTAAAGGCATCGTAGAAGCCATATTCTCCCCAAAGCATATCGCCCATAATGTAGTAGAAGTGTTTAAGTGCCTTCATAGATTCATCGGGTGTATAGGGGAAAGACGAAAGGGCGGCTGTGGGAGTAATTACCCCCAGGTCGTTGGTGGGAGAGTGGGCAGAGTAGCCTTGATGGTTGTCGCTGGCGGTAAGTCCCCAGGCGTTTTCATTATAACCAACAAAGTTTTTGGGGTTGGCAACAGCGTATGCATAATTTATCTTGCTGTGGGCTACGTTTTGATCCCAATAGTTGGCGTATTGATCTTCGAGCTGCCGCGGATCCAAGCCAAGGAAAGAGTAGTGGCTAAAGAATAGTGGGCCTCCATAGGAGTAGCCTAGTGGCAAGGTGGTGCCAAAGTATTCTTCACCATTAGCCATATTGCCATTTCTGGCCCAACCCTCATGGTATACATTGGCTGAAATAGGGTGGGTGGGAGAAGAGGCGGCCAGTACATAGACTATTAGCGATTCGTTCCAGCCCTGAATTTTCAGGTTCTTTTCCCAGCCTACATTGGGCGACCAATGCCAGTACAATACGTTCTGGCCGCCTCTGGTGTACCAATCCCATTCTACCTCTTCCCAAAGTTCTGTAATGGTATCTATAATGGCTTTTTCCTGAGTATTGGAGGCGTTGAGATATTCTCTAACGGTGAGGAGCCCCTGAATCATAAAAGCCGTTTCTACAAGGTCGCCTCCATCGTCTGTAGCACTAAAAGGAATGGTCTTACCGGTATTACCGTTCATCCAGTGAGGCCATACCCCATGAAAACGATCGGCATTTTTTAAGAAGTTCACAATGGTCTGGAGCCTGTCTATTCCTTGTTGCCGGCTAATAAAACCGCGTTCTATGCCTACCAGTATGGCCATAACACCAAAGCCCGAACCTCCAATGGTTACAGTATTGCCACTGCTGTTGCGCTCTCTGGCTAATCCGCTGGTAGGATGAGCAAAATCCCAGAAGTATTTAAAGGTTTGCTCCTGAACCTTGGTGAGTAATTCGCTTTCAGAGATTTGCGGAAATTTATTGGCCGGGTTTAATTGTGTGTAGAACTCCAGGGAGTACCCTTCAAAGTCTCTGCCTTCGCTGCTCTTTAATTCTTCTGAGAGGGTGATTTTATATTTTTTAATGTAGTCTAGGGCTGTGGTTGGGGTAACGGAAACCACTCTGTTTTCATCAGAACTGCTTATGCTCACGGAGCGTCCTGTTAGCCTAAATGCTTTCTGAAAACTTTGAAGGCTTACCCCGGTGCTAAAATTGAAGGTAATAGTGGGTTGCACACCAATGTCTTGTACTCTGGGGTTGTTGCCTACCGTTTCTCCATCTATTTCAATGGAGATTAGGCTGAGGGCTCCTGCCAGTGTTTTGAATTGAATAGTGGTGGGAGTTGTGCTTGCTCCCGCGGTGCTTTTTAGGTTTTGGTTGATGGATATGGTGTATAGGGTGTTGTCTTTAAGTGTACCGTTAACGAGTAGTAGGGCTGATTTGCCTTGGGATGAAAGGGAGATGGTTTTTGAAACTTCGTTGTCGTTTTCACTCAATAGTATTCCTGATTGAGTAGTAGACTCATCGAGGGCAGCAGAAAATACCAAAGATATAGTTCGGTCTACAGGAACTCCTTCTGTAACACTACCAGTGCTCAGTTCAAGGTCACCGGCAAAGGCATTTTTGAGCACAAGGGGTTCTGCGCCAGGCTCATCTTTGCTACAGGCTAGCATGCTTAAAAACACTAAAGACAGAAGGTAGTGGAGCTTCATTATTAACTGGTTTAGATGAAATTGGGGATTTCAGCCAGGCTGAATTCCCCAATTCATAGTAATTATTCGATTGCTACTTAGCGAGCATTAATGATTGTCTGTATTTCTGTTTGTGTAATTACACGGTCGAAAATGCGCAACTCGTCCATCACACTATGGTCGGCATTGTGTCCCCATCCGGTAAAGCGCGGAGCCCCCGACATAATGGACATAATATCGCAATCGGTCCAGTCTATGCCATCGAAAGTGCCTTCGCTTACCAGCTGACCATTAATATAGACCTTAGCTTCTGTTTGCGATATGGTAAAGGCCATGTGAATCCAGTCTGTATTGGTAAGGGGAACATCGGCTGCATCGCCTCCATCGAACCAGCTGTCGGAGGCACCGGTACCTACATTGAGTTTAAAACGCTGTTCTCCACCGGCATTTTCTCTAAAGAATCTAAAGCCGCTGGTGCGCTTGTTCTGCGCTGTGGGGTTGGCATCGTCCGGAGGTCCTATTACCAAAATACCGGCTCTGTCCGGATCGCCATTTACCTTATACCAGAAAGAAGCGCTAAACTCATCGTTTTCAAGTGCCTCCGAAGGGAATGTCAGGTAAGAGTCGGCCGCTCCTTTGTAGGCATTGGTTCCTCTCAAACCCGATCCGGCAAAAGAAGGAGATCCCACTGCAGTAGCGTTACTGCCAGATGCTGCCTCTGTATAGTTGCCATCGAATGGCATATAGAAAATTTCACCGAATTCACCCTGATAAGGCACATTGCCTCCTTCGTCTCTAATAATGTTCTGAATTTCGGTTTGCGAGAGTGCCTTGTTGAATAAACGGAGCTCATCCATAAAGCTTTGATCTGAAAGGTGGTTCCACGCGGTGAACCTTGGAGCTCCTGACATAATGGATATAATGTCGCAGTTGGTCCAGTCTACTCCTGCAAACGCTCCTGTTTTCACTACCTGACCGTTTATGTATACGGTGGCCTCTGACTGAGAAATGGTAAAGGCCATGTGCACCCATTCGTCTTTGGTGGGGTCTACATCGGCCGCAGCGCCTCCATCGAACCAGCTATCGGAGGCACCGGTACCCACATTGAGTTTAAAGCGTTGTTTGCCTCCTGCATTTTCTCTGAAGAAACGGAAACCGGCCTTTCTGTTGTTCGGGTTGGTAGGGTTGGCTTCATCGGGTGGCCCAATAACCAATACACCGGCTCTGTCAGGAGTTGCATTTACCTTCATCCAGAAAACAGCACTGAACTCATCTTCCAACAGGCCATTGGTTGGGAAAGTAAGGTACGACCCGCTGGCACCTGCAAGAGCATTACCGCCAACTTTTCCCTGTCCGGCAAAGCCCATGTTGCCTACTTCCGTAGGGTAGGTTACGCTTACCAGCTCTATGTTGTCACCATCAAAAGGCATGTAGAATATTTCTCCATCATATTTGGCCTGATAAGGTGGTACTTTGGAGAAATTCACGCTTCTGGTAGTGGTTTTACCGTCAATGTCGGTGGCTACTATAGAGAGTGTATGATCACCGTCTACCAATTCTTCGTAGAGGTATTCGCCTACAAAACGTCTGTAGTCTTTAAAATCGCTGTAGCTAACAATTTCGTTGTCGTTCAACCTCACTGAGATGTTGTCTACTTCGATGTCGTCAGTCACCTCAAATTGAATGTTTATGGAGGTTACCGATTCGTAGACCTGAATTTGGGTGCCCTCAGTAGGGTAGGAGATGGTGACGGCCGGTGCCGACTCGTCTGCACCGGGGTCAACCGCCTCTATTTCGTCTATAAAGCTGTTGTCGCAACCCACCAATACGAGTAGCAGGGCGAAGCTTGTTACGATTGATTTAAATAGTTTCATAATGCTTTGTGTTTTCTTAGTTGCCATTGAGTTGGGTTAACAGATCCAATTGAGCCAATGGATAAGGAATGAATCGCGCAGCAGGCGTATAGGTTCTTCCATCGTGAGTCAGCTCTGAGGTGCGCTCGTAGCGCGCCAAATCGTAGAAGCGAATACCCCATTCCATCCCAAACTCAGCGAATTTTTCGTTGAGTACTTCATTGAGAGTTACTCCGCTAATATCGGGCAGCCCGGCTCTGTTGCGTACTTCGTTCACGGCATCATCGGCCGACATAACAGTGCTTGTGGCTCCATTCACCAGTGCTTCGGCATGCATGAGCAGAATTTCTGCATAGCGTATAACCAGGAAGTTCTTGTTTTCACCATATCTGGTTCTGCCCGGAGTTAACTGATTTGAGGGCAGGTAGTGCTTTCCGCTGGAGAAAATGGCACGCGGGTTAGGCTGGTTGTCTGTTCGGCCTATTACATCGCCATCTCTGGTGGTATTGGAAACGAAGGCCGGCAGGTTGGCATAATTGGGGTCTTCCTGAATGCGCTGAATACCTTCTCTGGTAAATAGAACACTTGTTTCCAGTCGTACAGTCTCGTTTCGGTCCAGCATAAACTTGATGTACTTCATGGTAGGCTCCCAAAAACCCCATCCACCGCTGGAACCGGCTACTGCAGGGGTCCAGTTGTTTGGCCCAAAGAAGGCATGAAGGTAGTATTCGGCTTCGCCAGAGCTCTGACCAAAGTCTGAGTACTGGAACTCCAGGAGGCTTTCGTTGCTTAGTTTCCCCGGAATTTTGAATAGCTCATAAAAATCAGGGTATAGCTCAAAGGCATTGGAGCTAATGATGGCTCCGGTGGCATCGGCAACGGCCTGGTAGTTTTTAAGCTCCAGATTGGCCATGGCTTTTACAGCCAGAGCAGTGTATCGGGTAATTCCACCCTTAATATCAGTGCGCTGGTTAGGGCGAACATTCGGAAGGAGGGGGATAGCGGCATCCATTTCTTCAGAAATGTGGGTCATTACCTCTTCGAAGCTAGAAACCGGGGTCGTATAGAGTCCATCGGTTTGCGAGCTGGTAGGGAGCAATATATTGCCCCAGAGCCTGGCTAGCTGAAAGAGTTCAAAGGCCCGCATTACGCGAATCTCTGCAATGTACTGGTCGGCCGTGGCAGGGTTGGCGGCAAACTCCTTGTACTTCTCAATTTCTTCCATTGCGGCATGAAACTTAATGATGTCGTCATAGAAGTTGAGCCATGTGGAGTTGTACATCCAGAAAGATCTGTCGTAGCGGAAAAAGTCGGTTTCTGTGAGTGGAAACTGGTCTCCGGCTGCGTTTACATCATCGCCCCTTACGGATAGCAGAGGGAAGGTTTCCCATTGCAGAGCGTAGAGCAATTCGTAGGCTCCTGTAATAAGCTGAGCCATGTTTTCCGTTTTGGTGTAGTCTGTGTCTTCTACTAACACACGTTGTTCCAGCGGATCGTTGAGCTTGTCGTCACAGCCGGTTGCCAGTACCATGGCCAGGCTTAGTGCTGTGAGCTTCTTAACTATATTTAATGCTTTCATTGTCTGTTTCTTTCGTTTTAAAACTTAATGTTCAAACCAAGGGTGTATACCGCAGGAATTGGGTAAGTCTGTCTGTCTATTCCGTTGGCTACTTCCGGGTTAAATCCATTGTAGTTAAAGACAGTTAATGGACGCTCTGCCGTAAAGGTTATGCGGGCGTCAGGGATATCCGTGCCTAATACGGTTTTGTTACGAATGTTGTAGGCCAGGCGCACGTTCTGAATTCTGAAGTATGAACCGTCTTCCACGAAATAATCGCTCATGCTCTGGTTCCAGCCTTTTCTTAAACCTGCGGCCGAAGGGTACTTGTTTGAAGTGCCCTCGCCTGTCCAAAGGTTGGTGGCCAGTTCTGCATCAATGTTAGTATCGGTAGTGAAAATGATTTCACCTCTTTTACGGTTGAGAATGCTGTGTCCTGATTGTCCCTGGAAATCGGCCGAAAAATCGAAGTTCTTATAACTAACCGCCAGGTTGAATCCATAGGTTAGCGTGGGTAAGAAAGAGCCCAATACCACACGATCCTGATCGTCTATCACACCGTCACCGTTCTGATCTTTGTATCGGAAATCTCCGGGCTCAATGCCCGAATCGTTAATGAACTCAGCGGTATATCCACTGTTGTTGATTTCGTTCTGGTTTTGGAAAATACCATCGGTTTCATATCCAAAGAATGCCTGTAGAGGCTGCCCTACAATGGAACGCTGACGGAATTCGGCCTGACCACCATCGAGGTATTGAGGGCCGCCAAGTGTGAGCACTTCGTTGTTTAGTGTGGCAAAGTTTCCGCCAACACGGTAGCTGATTCCGTTGGCGAGCTCATCGGACCAGTTCATGGCCACTTCAATACCGGAGTTTCTTATTCCGGCCGCACTTCTTCTTACATTTTCTCTAATAAGTGGGAGAATGATGGTTACGGCTGCATCTTTAGTGTCTCTCTGAAAATAGTCAGCTTCAACTGATAGTCTTTCGTTGAACATTCTTGAGCTTACACCTATATTAAGTTCTTCGGTTGTTTCCCAACGATCCACATAGTCATAGGTAGGAATAACCACATTACCCGGAACTCTTACTCCATCTATAGCCAGGAATCTCTGTTCTACTGTTGGGGCACCTACAGATGGTGTAACGCCTGCGTTGCCAAGTTGTCCCCAGCCACCTCTTATTTTAAGGAAGTCTACACCGGAAAGGTTAAAGAAGTTCTCCTCTGAAAGTACCCATCCGGCACCAATGGTGAAGAAGTTACCCCACTTTTGTTGGAAAATGTTGGTGCCATCTCTTCGGTAAGTTCCGTAAAGAAGATATCGGTCGTCATAGTTATAGGCCAAACGGGTAAAATAAGATGAACCGTAGGTTTTAGCACCAAAGTCGCCAACTCCACCCTGATCAATAACATCGGCCAGAGAAATGTACCACAGTTCTTCCTGAATACGGCTTGGTGAAGGGTCTAACTCCGTACCTCTGGCAAAGAGCCCTTCTGTACTTTCGCTTCTGAAAGAATAACCGGCCACTGCAGTAATGTTGTGCAGGCCAATGTTTTGCTTGTAAGTAAGGTAATTGTCCCAAATTTGGTTGAATGATGTAGCGTGGCTTCTTCTTATAGAAGACTGAAAATCAGTAACTCCATCGCTATACTCAAAATTGACATTTCTAGAGTTGATGTTCGAATAGCTGTAGTTATAAGCGGTTCGGAAAGTCAGGCGATCTGGAATAAGGTCTGCCTCTGCATAGAAGTTGGCCAGAAATTTACCGATTTTATTACGGTTGTCATTGTAGAGGAGGTCGTACATTGGGTTTTGAGAACCTCTATAACCAAGGGTTTGGGCATTGGAAAGCCTAACCGGAGTTGCGGCAGTGTTCAGGTCGTCATATACAGGCAATATGGGTACAGCAAAGTAAGTCTTAAACCAAACCGAGTTTTCGGCCACATATTGAGTTCCGTTGCTTATGTTAATGTTTCCACCTACTCTCAGGTTTTCGTTTACATCGAAGTCTATTTTAGACCGTAGGTTTAAGCGTTCATATTCATTGCGGGTACTTTTGAGTAGGCCGTCTTGCTGAAAGTAGTTGACTCCCAGTGAGTAACGTGTGTTGTCACTACCTCCGCTTACTGTTAAGGAGTGGTTTTGAATGGGGGCAGCAGTTTCCAAAACCTGGCCGTACCAATCGGTATTTACATTGGGTACGTTGGGGTTAATGCGGCTGCGACCAAAGCGCTGGAAGGCGTTGTCTATAAAGGCTGCATCGGCACTGGATCCAGTGGCCAGAGCATACTCCGTAAATTGTTGGGCATTGGCCAGCTTAAGTACATTTTGGGCAACTTGCACACCGTAGTATCCATCGTACACCACCTCGGCCTGCTTATTATAGCTACCCGACTTTGTTTCGATAAGTATAACTCCATTGGAAGCTCTTACCCCATAAATTGCCGAAGCCGAAGCATCTTTTAGAACTGAAATGGTTTCAATATCCGCTGGGTTAAGGAAGTCTATGCTTTCGAAGAACATTCCATCTACCACATAAAGAGGCGCTGCATTGCCTTCAAGCGAGCCAATTCCTCTCACCCTAACGGTTGGGGCTGCTCCGGGAGCACCACTACTTACTATTTGCAAGCCGGGCACTTTACCCTGAAGGGCCTGCATAGCCTGGGCAGTAGGTGTTTTATTTATTTCATCGGTTTTTACGGTTGAAATGGAGGAGGTAAGGTCTTTTTGTTCCTGACTACCATAACCAATAACTACCACCTCGCCCAATTCGCTAATATTGGGGTTAAGTGTAATGTTGATGGTGGTTTGATTACCCACTACCACCTCTTGTGTTACAAAGCCAACAAAGCTAAAGACCAATACTGCGTCTTTGCCAGAGACCGTTAACCGATACCGACCATTCATATCGGTTGTCATACCATTGTTGGTGTTCTTTTCGCGTACCGTTACTGTAGGCAACGGCTGTCCGTCTTCCGAAGATATGACGGTTCCCGTTACTACCACCGATTGTGCCCAGGCTGGCTGTGCCAGCGCGCACATCAGCAGTACCGGGAGTACTTTTAAGTACGAGCGTAGAGTTTTTTTCATGCCTTAATCATTTTGTTTCAAATAGGTAATGTCGTTTCAGTAAATCGATTGATATACGTAGAGTAATTGTAATTACTTTCTTAGAAAATGCGCAAGTTCTATGGTGTGAAAAGTTGATTTTTGGCCTTTAAATAAGGGGTAAAACGATTGTTTTTTTGCGCGTTAGTCACATTAAAAAATTAGCTTTTAAAGCATTTTCAAGGGGAAAACGTTTGCATGTTGCGCTTAAAAAACAAAGTGAGAATGTCAACCAGAAACGACTAGTTGAGATGCGAGCTAAAGAGATTGTGGATGAGCACGGTTGAGGAGTTTTTAGAGTCGCCATCATATACCTTTTCAATCTTCTTCTTGAAGTTCCAAATGGTGTTCCTTCTCAACTCCAACATTTCCGAAAGCTGATCGAGCGTATACTCCTTCTGCCGGTTGTTGGTAATGTACAGAATGAAGAAAGCCTTTTCAATGGGGAATTTTATTCTATGGAATATGGTGTTGCTGGTTACCGACTCGTTGTAGCCGCACTTGGAGCAGCGTCTCATAAACTTGGTCTTACCTTCAAAGTATTTGGTATTGCCGCATTTGGAACAGTGATAGCCATTGCCCCATTTTAGTTTTTCTAAAAAACGATAACAGGTGAGCTCGTTCGGGAAAATTTTCTGGAATTGCTCCAGGTTTAGGTTCTTGTTGATGAGCCTGTCTTGCAGAATCTCTTTGATGTTGTTTTTGAGCTTCCAGTTGTCCAGATCGAGTTTGGAATTGATGGCGTTGATCTCCTTGGTTTGCTCAATGAGCTTTTGGTTGGTGTTGGCCAGAAGCAGGTTTTTTTCTTCGAGCTGCCGCGTTCTTTCTTTGATTTTTTCTTCCAGTTCTTTGTTTACCCGGTCTTTGAGTTCGGCATTTTCCTTTTGCTGATTAATTATGCGTTTGAAGGCTTTATCGCGGTTTGATTTCAGAATTCGCACTCTGTCGCTAAGTGCAAAGGTGAGAAAGATCATCTCTAGCAAGAAACAAATATGCAAACTGTAGTAGGTGATGGTGGTAAACGGAATAACCGACAAATAGAGTAAGGCCTTGGCCAAAAATCCCAAAAAGAGCACGCCATAGGCCACAACGAAGAAACGGGCCGGCTTGTAACCTTTTTTCCATACGTGAATACTCGAGTAGAATATAAGCGAAAGGGGAATGATTTCTATGTTGCGGTATTCGAACAGGCTATGATCGAAAAGCAATACGTATATAAACAGTGCCGTGCGCAATACCAGTGCCCAGGTGAGTGCTCTATCGATTATAGGGGCCTTTATGTTGGTGCTTAAAAAGCGCTTGGAAAAGAGCAACGACCAGAAAATCAATGAAAACAGTGCTGTACCATAGGCAATCTGATTCCATTCGGGCCATTGAGGCCATAAGAACTGATAAGCAATACCATCGACACACATGGCATATACGCCTACACTAAGAATGTAAAAAGTGTAGAAGAGGTACTTCTGCTCGCGGATGGCAAAGTATATGAGCATGTTGTAAATGGATATGATGAAGATCATACCATAGAAAATACCATAAAGAAAGTACTCATTGAGCGAATAGCGCACAAACGCATTGACCGTACGAATGTTGATGCGCACATCGGCATAGGTGTGCGATTGTATTTTGAAGTAGAGATTTTGCTGGCCTTTTATGCTCGTGTCTATGATCCACTGAAAGTTTTTGTGCTCAAAAGGTTTTTGGTTGAAGGCTATGGCATCTCCAACGTGGTCTTGCTCGTAGCTACCGTCTGCCGTAGGGAAGTAGGCCCAGATATGGTCTATGGTTTGGTCGTAGAACTCCAGCATCCACTGTTTGTCCAGGCTGTTGGCAATGAGCAGAGGTACTTTTACCCAATAGGTGCAGTCTACACAATAATCCTTGGGTTTATAGCCCGGATTAATAATGAATTGTTTTTGTGAGTTGACTACCTCCTGAAATGTCATTGTGCCGGTGCTGTCTACCAAAATGGGGAGGTCATTGAAGGCGAGCAACACCTGTTCGCTGGAGTTGTCTATAAAGATGCGTTCTCTTTCATTGCCCTGAAAGAGGAGCATTACGAACATGCCAAGAAAACCACTTTTAATCAATGCCATAGACCTGAGTTAGGCTGTGCTTTGCAAAATACAAATTTTGAAAGCATCCTGTTTTTTGGAACAGAATGTCTGTGAAAAGGCCGAATGGCTATTTATATGGCTACACGGGCCTTGCCGTCTTGCCGCTTTGCATGATTTTTACGCTGAATATTCCCTACCATTTTTGTTACTCTTCCTCGTGAAAGCAGGCGTGGCAAGAAAGCGCTCAACTTATTCCAAATGCCAGGGACCAATACTACTTTACCGTGCATGAGCCCCTGGAATCCGAAGGTGGCAACGGTGTGTGCATCGGCAATATTGAATTTTATATTAGGGTTTTCGTTGCCATTGGCTTTGGCAAAATTGGTACGGGTCATGCCGGGGCAAAGTACACTCACATGTATGCCATGCGAGCGAACCTCATTGGCCAATGCTTGCGAAAAGTTGAGTAAATAGGCTTTAGAAGCGTGATAAGTAGACATGAGCGGCCCGGGTACAAATGCCGCTACCGAGGCATTGTTGAGAATGTAGCCTTTGCCTCTTCGAATCATGCCCGGTAAAAATCGCTTAATCAGATCTGTGGCAGTAACCATATGTACCTGAAGCATGGCCCGATCTTTTTCCCAACTGCTTTGGGCAAAATATCCAAAGTTACCAAAGCCGGCATTGTTGAATAGCAGCTCTACTTCAATCTCCTGAAACTGTGCAAAACCGAAGATATTGGAGGCAGCGTCTTCGGTAGAAAGGTCTTGGGTAAATACTTCAATCTGAACAGAGAAAGAGCTTAGTAGCGTTTCTTTGGTCTGTATAAGGTGGGGTTCATTTATATCTACTAAAAGCAAATTGTAACCTTGAGCGGCAGCAATTCTGGCAAACTCAAATCCAATACCTCCAGCGGCTCCGGTAATTAATGCCGTCTTTTTCATCGAACAAAAATAAAGAGGGTTTCTTAAAAGTACCGTTTCTTTTTGTTTTTCGTGTCGGCTATAGCCCGGGTCGAGCTATAAAGAGTTGAAAAACCAGTTTTGCGGTGTTTTTTAGAAACCCTCTTTCGAAACTATTTTCTGTCTGGCTTAGGCCAGGTATTTTTCTACTGGCACGTATGGAAGATCAAACGCTTCGGCAACGGCCTTGTAAACTACTTCACCTCCAATAACGTTCAGGCCTTTTTCCAGTTCTTTATTATCCTGACAAGCCTTTTTCCATCCTTTATTAGCCAATTGAATGGCATAAGGAAGAGTAGCGTTGGTTAGGGCTATAGTTGAGGTGTAAGGCACTGCCCCAGGCATGTTGGCTACGCAGTAGTGTACAATGTCATCGATGATGAACGTTGGGTTTTCATGAGTGGTTGGTGTACATGTTTCAATACATCCGCCCTGATCTACTGCTACATCAACCAATACAGTACCCGGTTGCATTTCCTTAAGCATATCGCGAGTAATTAACTTAGGTGCTTTGGCTCCGGGAATCAGTACCGCACCAATAATCAGGTCCATGTGAGGGATTAACTCTCTGATGTTAACCTCATTAGAGTAGCGAGTTACTACGTTTGGAGGCATTACATCGTTGAGGTACCGCATGCGGTCCAGGTTCACATCCATAATAGTTACCTGAGCCCCAAGGCCAGCGGCCATTTTAGCGGCTTGAGTACCAACAACTCCACCACCTAGAACCAATACCTTACCGGGAGATACACCAGGAACACCGCCCAGAAGAACTCCTTTACCCATGATTGGTTTTTCAAGGTATTTGGCTCCCTGCTGAGTTGCCATTCGGCCGGCTACTTCCGACATTGGAATAAGAAGAGGGAGGCTACCATCTGCTTTTTCAACCGTTTCATAGGCCAGACAAACAGCTCCACTTTCTACCATTGCATGAGTAAGTGGTTCATAAGAGGCAAAGTGGAAATAGGTAAATACCAATTGATCTTTCTTGATGAGTTTGTACTCAGGTTCAATTGGCTCTTTTACTTTCATGATCATTTCGGCCTTCTCATAGACAGCCTCAATGGATGGTAAAATTTTAGCGCCAACTTCTTCGTAGGCTTCATCTGGGAATCCACTGTTTAGACCCGCATTGGTTTGCACGTATACTTCGTGACCACGCTTAATGAGCTCCAGTGCTCCACCTGGTGTTAGAGACACCCGGTTCTCGTTATTTTTGATTTCTATTGGAACGCCAATGATCATGTTTTGAACTGTTTAAATTTTTGAGTGGCAAATATAGCAAGCGGAACCAACAAACGTTTGCAAAACGGCCTAAAAACCCTGTTTTCATTGATAATCAGAAGTATATATTTCCAAATGTGGAAATCAGGAAATTATCTTTCTTGTAATTACTTTTCAGAGGAATGAAATTTTGATATAAATAATATGGCAGACTAAAACATAAGTTATGGCTATTAATTCGATATAATATTTGTTCAAACTCAAAAAAAATAAGGGTTTACCAAATTTGATTTGTCTTGGAACTGTATTACATTTGTTAGACGTAGAAATGTCTATTAACCATTAAATTAATTCGTGTGGGAGTATCAAAGGCTGTGAGCAAAAAGAAGATCAATGTGGAGGAAGTATTGGCCGATTATCGATTGGCCGTTGAGAGTCGCGAGGCAAGTATAATAGGTAGAAAGGAAGTGTTTATGGGGAAAGCCAAGTTTGGCATCTTCGGAGACGGTAAAGAGCTTCCTCAAATAGCTATGGCCAAGGTTTTCAGAAATGGTGATTTTCGTTCCGGTTACTACAGAGATCAGACTTTCATGTTTGCCATTGGAGCACTCACGGTGCAGCAATACTTTGCTCAGCTCTATGCTCATACCTCCATTGAGGCCGATCCCGCTTCAGGCGGCCGATTAATGAATGGGCATTTTGCCAATCGCTTGCTCGATGAATCGGGAAAGTGGAAGGCGCAAACTTCCATGAAAAACTCCAGTGCCGACATTTCTCCTACTGCCGGCCAGATGCCCCGATTGGTTGGCTTGGCCTATGCCAGCAAACTATACCGCCACATTGACGAGCTCAAAGACCTTTCTGATTTTTCGATCAACGGAAACGAGATTGCCTTTGGAACCATTGGCAATGCCTCCACTTCAGAAGGTCACTTCTTTGAAGCCATAAATGCTGCCGGAGTACTTCAGGTGCCAATGGTTATGGCCGTTTGGGACGATGATTATGGTATTTCGGTGCCTAAGGAATATCATACTACTAAAGGAAGCATTTCAGAGTTTCTGGCAGGTTTGCAACGTAATAAGGATGGCCAGGGCTATGAAATCATTAAGGTGCATGGCTGGGACTATGAAGCCCTGATAGCCGCTTTCCAAAAGGCAGAACAAATTGCCCGCAATGAACATGTGCCGGTATTGGTTCATGTAGATCAGGTTACCCAACCGCAAGGGCATTCAACCTCCGGTTCTCACGAACGCTACAAGTCGAAGGAGCGTCTGGAGTGGGAGAAAGAACATGACTGCCTTGTGAAGTTCCGGGAGTGGATATTATCCAATGAACTAGCTTCTGAAGAACAACTCGATGAGTTGGAGAAAGACGCTAAAGAATCGGCTAAGACAGCCAGGGTTAATGCCTGGAACGCCTTTATAAATGATATTAAGAAAGATCAGGAGACCGCTGTGGTTATTCTTGAAGCCCTGGCTGAAGAGAGTGAGCACGGAGGACAAATCATACAGATCATTTCTGAATTAAAGAAGACGCTGAACCCCATTCGCCTAGATACATACAAGGCCGTGAAAAAAGTGTTGCGTATTACCCGCAACGAACAAACCTCGGCCAGAGCTTCTCTGGTTGCTTGGTTGAAAAAGGCCGATGAAGAGAACTTTAAACGGTTTAGCTCCCATGTAATGAGCGAATCGGAAGAAGCTTCGTTGAAAGTGCCGGAAGTAAAGCCGGTGTTTTCTGAGAACTCTCCTTTAGTTGATGGCAGAGAGGTGCTCCAGGCCTGTTTTGATGCTGCTTTGAGTCGCGACCCCCGAGTGTTTGCTATTGGAGAAGATGTGGGTAAAATTGGCGATGTGAACCAGGCTTTTGCCGGTTTGCAGGAGAAATATGGTGAGCTACGAGTTACAGATACCGGTATTCGTGAAACAACCATTATTGGCCAGGGAATTGGTGCCGCTTTGCGTGGCTTGCGTCCTATTACGGAAATACAATACCTGGACTATTTACTGTATGCCATACAAACTCTGAGTGACGATTTGGCCACTCTACAGTACCGAACCGTAGGGGGACAGAAAGCTCCACTCATAATTAGAACTCGAGGCCATAGATTAGAAGGGGTTTGGCACTCAGGTTCGCCCATTGGTATGATATTGAACTCTTTGCGTGGAATTAATGTGTTGGTGCCGAGAGACATGACACAAGCGGCCGGTTTTTACAACACCATGCTGCAGTCTGACGATCCCGCGCTTATTATAGAATGCCTGAACGGTTATCGTCTTAAAGAGCGTATTCCAGACAATATCGGTGAATTTACAGTACCTGTTGGAGTACCTGAAGTCATAAGAGAGGGAGCCGATGTGACGGTAGTTACCTATGGTTCTATGTGCCGCATTGTTATGCAGGCAGCTGAGGAGCTGGCCGAGTATGGCATCTCCGTAGAGATTGTAGATGTTCAGTCGCTTTTACCTTTCGATGTTCACCACACCATAGTAGAGTCGTTGAAGAAGACCAATAGAGTGGTGTTTGCCGATGAAGATGTGCCGGGTGGTGCTTCTGCGTTTATGATGCAAAAGGTGCTGGAAGAACAAGGGGGATATTACCATTTGGATTCTCAGCCGGTTACTATTACCGCTGCAGAACACAGGCCTGCCTATGCTTCTGACGGAGATTATTGGTCTAAGCCCAATGTTGAAACGGTGTTCGACAAAATCTACGAATTGATGAGTGAAGCGGAGCCTGACCGATTTCCACCTATTTATTAATGATTCAGATAAGGAGTAAGGAAAATTACCTTTCTACCCGAATACTCTGAAGTGTAAATTCAGGGGTTTCTCCCACATTACTGGTGTGCAGGGCTCTGTCGCGAATAATGAATTGCAATTTCAGTGTGTCGGTTCGGAAAATAGGTAGGAATATACCAGACTTCATATCGTAGGTAATTACACCTTCAATAGGTCGTTTGTTATTTCTCACCACGGCACAGGGATTTTCTTCGGAAGAAAGACAAGGGAATCGTCCATCGAAGCTAATGCCACAAAGTGTGCTTTCGTTGGCACTTCCCCTGGGTTGAGCCCTCAGGTCTACCTCCTGAAAGGTGCCATTGCGTTTCACAAAGAAGTCAACCTCTATATTGTATTGGTTTCTGTTGAAGTCAATGAGAAGGGTGTCTAGCAAATCATTGTCTCCATTGATGTCTTGGTTCTCCCGGTCTTCAATTATGTAGTCCAGGCAAGTAAACGGAGGGTCGTTGGGCCGCTGTCCAAATTCCACCGGCTGGTTGTTTTCCAATACCAGGTGGTAGGGAGCATAGGGGCCAAAGTCTTCGTCACCATCTAGCCCAAGGTCGCCATCTCCATCTTTCACATTTATGGATAAACGGAGAATGTTCTCCTCGAACAGCGGGTCGCCTGCATTTCTAACTTCAAATTCAATGTTAGAAAAGCTTACTTCTGGTTCAATGGGTAGGTCTGGTGGGCGGTTGCAGGCAACACCCAATGCCAGAGCAAACACTAATACCAAAACTTGAGAAGACGATAGCTTTATTCTCATGGATTACTTTATATAAGTACAATTATAGCAATATTTGCCCTAAGTGAACGGAAAACACCAGCTCTATAACGTATGGCCGAAATCAATAGTTTAATCGATCGGATAAAAAGCGTTTCAGAAGAGGAATTTAATGCGCTTGCTCTAGATGTTTATCGGTTTCAGTATCGGTATAACAAGGTGTATCGAGCCTGGTGCGATCATTTGAAGCGCAGCCCACAGCATGTGAGCCGGCTGGAAGAGGTGCCTTTTCTACCCATTAGCTTTTTTAAAGCATTTGAAATAAAAACAGGGCAATGGCAAGCTGCATCTGTTTTTGAGAGTAGCGGAACCACCGGAACACAGCCGAGCAGACACTTTGTGGCCGATAATCAGCTCTATTTAGATAATTGTAAAAAGGCCTTTGAGGCTATCTATGGTCCTTTGAATGACTACGTTATTCTTGCTCTTTTGCCTTCTTATCTGGAGAGGGGCAATAGTGGTTTGGTGGCCATGGTCAATAGATTTATAGAATGTACTGATGACACCCAGTCAGGATTTTACCTGAATAATTTAGAGCAACTGGCTCATCAACTCCAGACTTTGAAAAAGGGAACTAAAAAAGTGCTTCTTTGGGGAGTTACTTTTGCCTTGCTCGATTTTGCGGAGCAATATTCAATGCACTTTCCTGAGTTGCTGGTTATGGAAACTGGCGGCATGAAGGGCAGAAGAGAGGAGTTAGTTCGGGAAGAGGTACACGACCACATTAAACGTGCATTTGGTGTAAAAGAGGTGCACTCGGAGTATGGCATGACCGAGCTTTTCTCTCAGGGCTACTCCACCGGCAATGGGCTCTTTAGACCTTCGGAAACCCTCAAAGTAGTTGGGCGAGAATTAAATGATCCACTATCTTATCCCAGTTTTCAGCATACTGTGGCTTTCAATATTGTGGATTTGGCCAATGTACATACCTGTTCATTTATAGAAACCAAAGACATTGGTCGGGTGCTTCCTGATGGTCGTTTTGAGGTAAAAGGAAGGATGGATAACTCGGATCTTCGGGGTTGTAATTTGATGGTGGTCTAAAATTTTCCGGCCAACCACCCGTTGAAGGGTAAGATAAATGCATTCAATAGATTAAAAACACGATTGAATTTTTATCTTTAACGCTCAAATTTACATCATGAATAAGAAGAAAATCTTTCTTTTGTTGATTGCCGTGTCCTTTTTAGGTATTACCTCTTGTGCCCAATCTATTTGCGCTGCCTATGCCAAGGCCGATACTGAAGAGGTAAAGAAGGAAAAAAAGGAAGGGCAGTTCTGATCTAAATCAGATACTTTTTTACGTCCTCTTCCCCAATTTCATCTCCGCACATAATCACGAGTCGTTCCGTAACATTACGTAACTCCCGAATGTTGCCCGACCAATCATAGGCCTGAAGAGCCTTAAGTCCATCGGCCGATACTTTCTTTTTCTTGGTTCCGTACTCATCGGCTATGTCGTCCAGAAATTTATCCACCAACATTGGAATGTCTTCTTTACGGTCTTTTAGCGGGGGAACCTGAATGACAATGACGCTGAGTCTATGGTATAGGTCTTCACGAAAACGATTCTCCGCAATTTCTTTTCTTAGGTCTTTGTTAGTGGCTGCCAATACCCTCACATTCACATTGATATCTTTGTCGCCACCCACCCGGGTAATCTTATGTTCTTGTAGTGCCCTTAACACCTTGGCTTGAGCAGAAAGGCTCATGTCACCAATTTCATCAAGGAAAAGAGTGCCTTCATTGGCTTGTTCAAACTTGCCAATGCGCTGTTTGTGAGCCGAAGTAAATGCGCCCTTTTCATGCCCAAAAAGTTCGCTTTCAATGAGTTCGGCAGGGATAGCCGCACAGTTAACCTCCACAAAGGGAGTGCTGGCCCGATTGCTTCGCTCATGAATTCCTCTGGCTACCAGTTCCTTGCCGCTGCCATTAGGGCCGGTAATCAGAACCCTGGCATCGGTAGGACCAACTTTGTCCATCATTTCCTTTACTTCAGCAAGGGCTTTGGATTCGCCCACCATCTCATATTTCTTGGAGAGTTTTCGTTTGAGAGTTTTTGTTTCGGTAACTAACGAAGACTTGTCAAGCGCATTTTTTACCGTAAGTAGCAAACGGTTCAAGTCTGGCGGTTTGGGCACAAAGTCAAAAGCTCCCATTTTGGTAGCGTCTACTGCGGTTTCAATAGTGCCGTGGGCCGAGATCATAATGAATTGCGTATCTATTCCAGCCATTTGCACTCGTTCCAGCAACTCAATACCATCCATTTTAGGCATTTTCACATCGCATAGCGCAATATCGAACTTATCGGCAATCAGTTTTTCCAGCCCCTCTTGCCCATCTTTGGCTTCTTCTATTGAGTATTTTTCATACTCTAGTATTTCCCTAAGAGTGCTGCGAATACTTTGTTCGTCATCGATGATCAGAATTTTTGCCATGCTTTTTAGTGGATTAGGAAAATGGGTAATTAGTGAATTGGTTCCAACTCGTTCCTTCAAGCGAAAATAGTGCTAAAATTGAAATCTGGCAGATAATCAAGTGATCATTTCCTAATTAACCAGTTGCCCAATCACCAAATTCACTGAAAGGAAAAAAAGATATAGACCTGTAAGCCGGGTTCTGTCTACTCCTCTTTTGAGGATGATCTTATCATTTATCTGGCCGCGGTATTACTACCGAAGTCTATCTGCCTACCCTCTTGCATTGGGCGGGAACCCTCAAACGCAAGTATACGTGGCATTTCACCGCATAGAGTTTACCTGATTTCACTACAGCATTACCTGTACATACTTTCTGTTGCACTTGTCCTCTCCGTCAGTTGACGGATGACGGCCGTTAGCCGCTATGCTTCCCTGTGGTGCCCGGACTTTCCTCACTCCCGATAAATCGGGAGAGCGATAAGACGGTCTATATCGCGGCAAAGATACAATAAATGATGCGATTTAAAGGCTCTCGCGCAAATCGTGAAGAACTGGGATTCCATTTTCAGATTGCCAGTAAAACAAGAAGTCACAAGCATTAGTGTTCAGGTCTATCTGCAAGGTAGTTTCTCCATTGTCGACCTGCAGACTCCCTCTGGCCGGGAGGTATACTTTGTGGAGCCAACAGCTAAAGGTACTCAGGTTAGGGCCTGTGTTAATGAGCTCAAAGGTTGTACCTGAGGGAAGAGTAAAATGCCATGAGTTGGAGGTCAGGTAGTTGGCCTTGGTGTCAAGATGATCGCGCCCATTGGTTTTTTCATATTGAATGTTGCGACTTCCTTCAAAAGGGGTGCTTTTGCCTCTCAGCGTTAGTGTTAAATCATCGAATTCGAGCCTATAGCTTTTTTGTGTGTCGCTATTGTTTTCTGAGGTGTTGGTTAGTTCCAGCACTCCATTTAGAGAAATATTATTGAGTTCAAAATCAGTAAGAGTAATGCGTATGGTGTTTCCCGGAGTGTCTGCCGGGTGATCGTAGTCTAGTAGAATAGAGCCTTTTAAAGTATAACCAGTGCCATCAATACATCCTTCGCCAAAACTAAGCAACAGTTGATTGTTGGAAGTATCCAGAAACTGACCTCCACATGTTCCTCTGTCGGAAAAAATATTAAAGTTGATGTGTGTGTTGGCTGCGCCCCGGTCTCTTTCGCTAAGGGAGTGCAACACATTGAGAGTGGTGCTTTCTACCTGATGAACGAGTAGTTCAAAAGCGAGGGCTTCTGAAATACCTTCCGGCAAGGGAATATTAGGTTCGCTGAGTACCACCACATCGTCCTTATGGCAAGAGGCGAATAACAGGGCTATAATCAATGGTAAAAACAAGATCCTTGTGCGCATATTATGGTGTTTGTCTCATAAAACGTGAATTACCGGTTTTAAGTGCATCAGTGGTATAGCCAGTGGCCGGTAATTTTTCCTTGCTGTAGTTGTATAGCCGGGGCAGGTAGCCTAATGAAGTCTGCCAGAAAGAGAATGGTTTTTAAGAACCTGTTGTTGGTTGGTATGTAGCTCAGGTCAAAGTCTAATCCAAGGAAATACTGTCGGGAATTGCTATAGCCGGCAGATGCATTTTCTACATTGCGCGCAAAAACCATTCCTTCGGCACCGTATCCTATGGCCAGGTTGAGCCATTTGGGCCAGTAGGACTCTTTAGCAAAAGCGTGAATATCGAAAGAAAACCAGTAGCTCTGTCCATTGTAGTCTTTGAGTAGCTGTTCAGGTAAGGACTTGCCAAGAATTTGAGGCCGCATGTCTGGGTATGCCGTGCTTCTAAAGCTAAACTTTGGTTTTATACGTTGTTCTTTCCAGCTCTTTTGTTGAATAAAAAAAAGGGCCGAACCAGCTGCATTGGCCAACATATCGCCATAAGAAAATCCGTAGTCCGGTGAAAACCCATCGAGTACTTCAATTGGCAAAAAGAGCGCTGTACTTAATAGCGAGGACCACATAAGGACTTTGTTGTGGTTTAATTCTGTTCGGCTTAGTAGCTCATAGTTTACCCGAGAAAAATGATAAGTGCTATAGGTATGCCCCAATTTATCTACCTGAAGCCACTCTGCATTGTCGTTAAAAAACTTGAAGCGATCGAAGCCGTTTTCGGCATACCAGGCCTGGCTCAACACCAAAAGGCCTGTGCCATAACCAATGCCTCCATAGAGTTTTACTTTATTTAAAGGCAGGCGATGTGTTGCTTCTGCCGGACTAACGGGTTCTGTTTGGGCATGAACAAGATTGCCCATAAGCCCCAAAAGAAAGATCAGAAGCAACTTTTTGTACATGCCGAAAGATACACAAACTAGTTAGCCAAAGCTTGTTTGTAGGTATCAATTGCGCGTTGGCGTGCTAGTTTGTGGTCTACAATGGGCGCTGGATATGCATCTGTTCTATACTCAGGAACCCACTTTTTAATGTATTCTAGTTGAGGGTCGAACTTTTCTGTTTGAGACTGTGGGTTGAACACTCTAAAGTAGGGTTGAGCGTCAGTGCCCGTACCTGCCGCCCACTGCCAACCTCCATTGTTAGAGGCCAAATCGAAATCGAGCAGTTTTTCAGCAAAGTAGGTTTCTCCCCAGCGCCAATCTATGAGCAAATGCTTGGTTAAAAAACTAGCCACTATCATTCGTACCCGGTTGTGCATGTATCCGGTTTGGTTAAGTTGCCTCATGCCAGCATCTACTATCGGGTAGCCGGTTTTTCCTTGGCACCACTTCTCAAAACCTTCTTCGTCTTGTCTCCAGGGTATCCTGTCATATTCCGGTTTAAAGGCTTGGTCTATTACTCTTGGGTTGTTGGCCAGAATCATGGCATAGAAATCTCTCCAAATCAATTCATTTAGAAAGGTTTCGTTCAGATTCAAAGCTTTTTCGGCCAGTTGCCTGATGCTAATGGTGCCAAAGCGTAAATGAATACCTAGTCTGGAAGTAGCGTCCAGGGCGGGAATGTCTCTTTTTTCGCTGTAGTGCTTTATTATCTCTTCGTCTACCGTGTTAGATGGAATGGTTATGTCCGTGTGTCTGAAGTCCATGGCCTCAAGGGAATGTACTTTTTCTTCTTTCAGGGGTACCCAATTGTCGAAATAGAGCGCACTGGGCTTGGTTTCAGGCGGATTGGCTTTGTATTTCTCTTTCCAGCTTTTACTATACGGGGTAAAGACCTTGTAGAAACTGCCTGAGCCGGACACAATTTCTTCTTTCTCGTAAATCACATGATCTTTGAAAGTGAAGAAGCTCACACCCTGTTCCTTAAGAAAGTTCTCTATTTCCCTGTCTCGCTCAAGGGCATAAGGCTCATAGTCTCTGTTGGTGTATACTGCTTCGAGGGTATATGTTTTGCTAAGTTCTTTGAAGGCTTCAATGGGAGTGGTGTAAAAGGTTTTTATCCCACTTTTTTTATCCTTAAGGGTTTTGTCTAGCTGTTCCAGAGTGCGTTGAATAAATTCAACTCTTGCATCGGCTTTGGGTAGTTTATCTAATATATTTCTATCGAAAATGAAAATAGGGAGTACCGGATTTCTCTCGCTCAAAGCATAATAGAGGCCGGTGTTATCTATGAATCTAAGGTCTCTCCGAAACCAAAAAATACTGATCTTTTCCATGAAAGAGTGTTTCCAATAAACCTAACCCTCTAAAGGTATTTTAGTTTGTGTTTCCTTCAGTATTGTTATCCTTCTTTTCTTCTTTTCTCTTTTTGCGGCTGTTATTTACACCATTAAAGAATTCGCGAAGATTATTGAAACTGGTGGTTTGCGAAATGCTCACGCCTTGTGTTTGATTGGTGGGCTGTTGGCTCAGGGCACGGTCTGCCGGGTTATAGTTGTTTTGCGAAAATACCTTTACTTTATATTTCCCATCTGTAGTAAGCAGGTACTCTGCGGTAATGTCTCCGGCAATGTTGTTAATATCTCCTGAGATGGCTCCTTCACGCGTTACCCTCAATCGTCCATCCAGAAAGGTGTAGCTCAAGCGGAGCCTGAAGGTGTTGAAGGCGTCCTGATCCAAATCGGCCAGGTCGAAGTTGACCTCCAGGTTTTCATCGAGCTGGGCTACCAGTTGGCTCAATTGGTTAGAAAGCAACTGACTTACGTTTTGGGTGGTGGTTCTGCCTCCAATGTTGCGAAGCCCGCCTTGTTCTGAAAAGCGGTTGAGTACGATAAGGCTAAGAACCTGCCGGTTTAACTCCTGCTCATCGCTCTGTACTCGGTTTTTAAAGGCATTGATGGCCGTGGTTAGCTGGTAGTCGTTTACGTTCAGGTCGGTAAAGTCAATATCGAAACCAATGTTTGGAGAAAGCATTGGGCCGTCCAGGTAGAGCAGCACTTTGGTGGGCACTCTGCGGCTTATACCACCATTTTGGCTTACACTTCCTCCCGATTGCTCCAAAAGAGGAGCCAGAGAAGTGTTTTGGGTATAGGAGGCTTTAATGTCCATGACAGCCGCATAGGGGTCGCCATACCAGGTTATGGTACTGGGCTGTTCTATTTGAAACTCTTTGGTAATGAGGTTGTACAGACTGAAGTTGTAGGCGCCTTCTGTAATGTCTAGTTCACCGGTCATTTGAAAATCGCCCTGCGTATCGATGAGCAGGCGAAGCTGTCCATCGCCTCTTCCTCTGATAATATCGCCTGTGCGCGGATCGATGATAATTTCTACGTAAGCTTCCGGTGTTACTTCTATGTCAAGGTCTAGTTTTAGACCCTCTATTTTTATTTTGTTTACTTCATTGATCAGCGAATCTTTGGTGCTGGTAGTGTCTTGAACAGTGCGGTCTACAAAAGTGATGTATTCGGGCACATCGTTATTGCCGGTATCTTCCGTAATGGGTATGTAAATGCGGGTGTCTCTTTCGGTTTTTACCTTGGCCGAAATATTGAGGCTGGAAGCCTCTCCGCTCAACGATACCTGACCTGTAGCTATGGCACTTCCATAATAAGCATCGCCATTATCGACATTGGTATTGAGCACCTGAAACTGATTCAATTGCCCGATAAGGTCTAAGCGAAAGTCTTTGAACGAATTATGGCTAATACGCCCTCCGAATTGTGCCGTCTGATTTCGGGCATCTACAAACTGCAGGTTTTCCAGGGCTATTACGTCTTTACTAAAGTCTATACCACCTTCAAAATTATAGCTTGTGTTGAGGTAGTTAATCTTCATTCTACCTTCTTTTATAGCTCCCTGGCCTTTCATTAGGGGTGAGTCTATGTTGCCGCTTATGGTGTACCGACCATCAATAAATCCGCCCAGGTTCGAAAAGTAATCGTCTATATATGGTTCGGCTATGTTCAGGTTGGCTTCGTTGAGACGCAGGTTGATGGCCAATTGGTTTTCAGGTCGGGCCGGATAAAACTGGCCATTCATAGCAATGATTCTTCGGTTGAGCCGGTTTACCTCAAAGTCCACATCGAACCGCTGGCGAAAGTCGTTCCAGGTAATACTGCCGTCCAGATTGCCTACCAGAAACTCGTTGATTTTGAAGTCTATGACTTCTATATCGCCAAAGATAATGGGGTTGTAATAAAGGTTCTGAGCATTGACAGTGCCACTTAATTTACCGGTGTACGACTCGGAGGTAAGTGGATTGATATTGGCCACTTCCACATCGCTAAAGTTTACGGTTAGGGTTTGCGAACTGTCTTGGGTAATGGCAATTTGACCGTTGAAGCTAATGGACTGATCGGTATTGTATATGCTCAGGTTTTCGAAGTCTATGCGCTGGTTGCCAAACACAACTACATTTTCTTCGGTGATCTTCCAGGTTTCATTAAGAGCGGTAATGTTCGAGTCTTCAAACCTCAGTTCAGTTCGGTCCGGGTAGAAATTTATGCCGGCACTAATTTCAGCATAGTTGCCTGTGCTGGCCTGGGTAAGTGTTTGCTTAATATCCATGCGCTTTCCGTCCCATACGGCTTCCAATACCAGCTTATTGGTTTCTGAAGAGTTCGAGAATATTTGTTTTTCGCTGGAAAGGTAGCCTTGTGCAAAGACCTTTTCCGGGTCGCGAATGTCTTTGGTGTTGATATATAAATCGTTTTCGAGCATGTAAATTTTACCAAACTGAACGGTGTCTACCTGCGAGCTGAGCACAAGCGACTGCCCTTGCCGGTTGTCAAAGCGGCCTTCTATTTTGGTGTTTTTAGCTACATAAATGGTGCTATCAAAAAGCTGTATGAGTGGGCTAATATTGTGCAGATCGACCGAGTAGTTGAGGTTAAATTTTTTCTTTGTTGGTGGGCTTCTGCGCAAAAAAGAATTTACCTCTTCCGACCTGCTGGAAAACTGCAATCTGTACTGTTCGTTGATGTTGGAGAGTTCTTTGGCAATACCTGTAAATTCGAAATCGCCACTGAAGTCGGCATCAAATAGGTCAGAAACGATGGTGAACTTGCGGCCGTTGCTGTTTCTGGAGGCTTCAAAAAACACCGAGTCCAGTTCTATATCTTTTTGTTTAAAGCGGTAGTAGGTATCGGAGAGGCTAATACTTCCTCTAATACTATCTAACTTAAGTCCGGTGATGTCCAGGTTAAAGTTGGTAGAGACCAGCATTTCTTCTTCAGTGAGCTTTACCTCTTTTAAAAGTGCAGTGTCTAGCCTACCCCTGAGCTTAAAGAGCTTATTGCCTTCCCGCAAGTCTACCGAACCGGTAGCAAAGAGCTTAAACATAGGGTCGTCTACATCAATTTGACCAGAGAAGAACGACTCTGCAAAAGCACCATCGGTTTCTATATTGGTGTAATTGTAGCCATTAATACCCACTTTTGGAATTACTGCGTCTAGTTCAAAGTTGGCGGTTTCCAGAGTAAATCCGGTGCCTTCTACCCGACCATCTAAATCAATTTTCTGAAAATTGCTTACCTCCGTAAATCGACCTATATCGAAGTTTTGTAAAAACAGATCGCCCCGGTAATATGGGGCTTCACCTTCTATAATCCGAATCTGGATGTTCGATTCAAGTCTACCAATTCGGGTTTGAAAGGAGCCATCGGCCACAAAATCGTTCAGCAGACCATCGAACTGTCCGGACATTCGGATGAGCCCAAACTTATTAGAGATTCGAAAGGCTTCCGGCCCTATGTATTTACGCAGGTCCGTTGCTTTTAGGGTAGACTCTCTCAAGGTTAGGCCAAAGATGGTCTGATCAATATTCGGCAGTCCTTCAATGTCTATGGCTCCTTTAAAACGGCTGTCTTGTCCAAAAGAAATGGAAAAATTGTCGGAGAAAAACTTATTTACGCGTCCCTGAAACAGTCCGTTTATGTTGACGGATTGATTGTATTTTTTTAACTCCGGAACAAAAAAGCCCAGCTCATCTGTATGGATGCGTGTCTCATCAAAATCAGCTTTAATGTTTACGCTGTCTACGAAGTAGCCCATTTGTGAAGGCCTTTCGTGTCGAAGTTCAATGAAGTCTTTAATGTGTGTATTACCCATTTTCAGATCCAGATCGAAGAAAACAAGTCCTTTGCTGGAGTTCCTGAAAAATGTTTGAAGATTATCGATCGTCAAGCCGGTAACAGGATCCCGGGTAGAAAGGCTTTTTACATCAATCTGAAAGGTGTCAGACACTACTTTAAGGTTTAACAGGTCTGCATTCAGGTCTACCAGCTGAAAATGGTTGTAATCGAACCCGTTGGTTATACTGTCTTTGCGACTGTCAGATATACTAAACCGGGAATCTAGCAGTGTAATCTGGTCGATGGAAAAAGTGCCTGCCGGAGCATCAGAAGGAGTGTCAGAGGCGGTGAGTTTTCCAATTCGGTCGGCCCATTCGTCAATATTCAGCCCTCCGGTGGAGTCATCACGCAGATTCACATTGGCTCCTTTTAGCCATGCTTCGCGTGTTCGAATGTTCTTTTTTCCAATTAGGTCGGCCAAATCGAAAGTGACTACCAACTCATCTACACCAATCATTAGCACCTCGTTCTGATCATAAATTTGAGTGTTGTCGAGTGCTATTGCATTGAACCACTTGATGTTGGCATAGCCAATTTCAGTTCTAAAGCCGGTGCCTTCGGTGAGGTAGGCGGTAGCCTTTCCTACAATATAATTTTGAACCGGAGGTAGGTGAATAAGAATAGCGGCAAGGATAAGTAAGATGAATGGAGTGGCAAGCATCCAAAGGATTGATTTCACAATCCGTTTTTTAATAACTTGCGATCTTTTAATTTTCTCCTTCAATGCCTTCCTCTGATATCAAAATCCTGGCCATCGAATCATCTTGTGACGAGACATCTGCGGCTGTTGCAGTCAACGGCAAAGTACTTAATAATATAGTCGCAACGCAATCTGTACACGAAAATTATGGTGGTGTTGTGCCTGAGCTGGCCAGCCGTGCCCATCAGCAAAACATTGTGCCAGTTGTAGACCAGGCGCTCAAAAATGCTGCCATAAGTAGAGAAGAGCTTACGGCTGTGGCTTTTACCCGCGGACCAGGGCTTATGGGAGCCTTACTGGTGGGAACTTCTTTTGCCAAAGGCCTTGCTCTGGCACTGGATATTCCGCTTATAGAGGTAAATCATATGCAAGCCCATATACTTGCTCATTTTATCGATGATCCTAAGCCTAAGTTTCCATTTCTCTGTTTAACGGTGAGTGGAGGACATACACAAATAGTGTTGGTAAAGGACTACAATCTTATGGAGGTTGTGGGCGAAACTCAAGATGATGCCGTTGGAGAGGCTTTCGATAAGGTGGCCAAGATGCTCGGTCTGGGCTATCCTGGTGGGCCAAAAGTCGATCAGTTGGCGCAGAAAGGGAATCCTATGGCATTTCAGTTTCCTGAAACCGAAATGCCGGGTCTGGACTATTCATTTAGTGGTATAAAAACGGCTGTGCTTTACTTCTTGAGAGACCAGCTAAAGCAAAACGAAGGTTTTATTGAGGAAAATAAGGCCGATTTAGCAGCTAGCATTCAGAAAACACTGGTGGCTATGCTCTTGCAAAAACTGAGAAAAGCCGCCAGACAATATGGAATTCATCAGATAGCCATAGCCGGAGGCGTATCCGCCAACTCTGGCCTGAGGAATGGCTTGGAGCAAATGGCCGGTAAAGAAGGGTGGGAGGTGTATATTCCTGCTTTTGAGTATTGCACTGATAATGCCGGAATGATAGCTATGGCCGGACATTACAAGTTCCTGGCCAATGAGTTTGTCGACCAAGGTGTTAGTGCTTTACCACGAATGAAGTTCTGATAGGCGTTTTATCAACCCGAGTTTTGATGATCCAGAGAAGCGTTCGTTTTAGTTTTTACAGTAGTCTATGGCTTGGTTAGGCCAGAATATTGATAAGTGTTGAATCATGAAGAATATTTTCAAACCGGGAGATATCAAAACACACACATACACAGTGAAGCCATACGATGTGGCCGGTTTTGAATCGGGCGTAGTACATCCGGTTTGCTCTACTTTTGCTCTAGCCAGAGAAATGGAGTGGGTGGGTAGACTTTTTGTACTGGAGTCAAAAGAGGAAGATGAAGAAGGTATTGGTACGATGGTGCACATTGAGCACAAAAGTCCGGCTCTGGTAGGGAACCAATTGACCCTTCAGGCAACTATCCATAAATTAGAAAAGAATGAATTGCTTTGTAGTGTTGTGGTAAAGTGTGGTGACAGAGTAATTGCCGAGGGGAGTACCGGACAAAAAGTACTGCCAAAACAAAAGATAAATAAGATTTTCAGTAGTTTAGAAGAGGATGGCAAAAGATAAGAACAGGTTTTCGAACAGTATTAATATAAAAAACAGGAGAGCCAGTTTTGAATATGAACTGATTGATAAATATGTGGCCGGAATGCAACTGATGGGCACGGAAATAAAATCGATCAGAGAGGGAAAGGCAACACTTAGTGATGCCTACTGCTATTTTAAAAAGGGAGAATTGTGGGTAAAGCAGATGCACATTTCGCCTTATGCCCAAGGGTCTCATTATAACCACGACCAAACCCGTGAGAGAAAACTGTTGCTCAATAAACGGGAGTTGGAAAAGCTACTTTCTAAAACGGAAGAGAAAGGGATGTCTATTGTGCCCACCCGACTTTTTATTAGTGAGAGGGGTTTTGCCAAATTAGAAATAGCCTTGGCCAAAGGTAAAAAATTGCACGACAAGCGTGACTCCATTAAGGAGCGCGATGTGAAACGAGATTTACAACGAATGAAATTCTGATGGAAGCATTAGGTTATGGTGTTACCCGGTTGAGTATGGTGCCTGTAAGGGGTGAGCCGGCAGATGCTGCTGAAATGACCTCTCAGTTGCTTTTTGGTGAGCACTATACCGTATTGGAAGAGTCGGAAGACCGCAAATGGCTTAAAGTGGTCAATGCCTTTGATAGTTATGAAGGGTGGATCGACAGAAAGCAGCATCATTCGATTTCCAAAGAATATTACCGTCAGATTAGTGAAACAGAATACAAGATATGCACCGATCTGGTTGCCAAGATTTTGTTCAAACAGCAAATCAATCATATCGTAGCAGGCTCCATTCTTCCCCTTTTGAATAATCCTATATTTAAGGAAGAAGAAAATGTGGCGTTCAACGGTACGGCCAAAAGTATGCACCAAAAGTGGGGAGTAGCCACTTTGCTCAACCATGCGGAAAAATATTTAAACAGTCCTTATTTATGGGGAGGCAGGAGTCCGTTTGGTATAGACTGTTCCGGCTTTACTCAAGTGGTATTCAGAACAGCCGGTTACACCTTGCCGCGCGACTCTTCTCAACAGATAGCAAAGGGTAAGGAGGTAGATTTTGCCGATAGAAAAGCGGGCGATTTAGCCTTTTTCACGAATAGCAACGGTAAAATGAACCATGTAGGTTTACTTACCGAACCGGATAGAATCATTCACGCATCAGGAAAGGTTCGCATCGATGTATTCGACCAAAAGGGGATTAAAAACTTAGAACAAAATACTTATACACATCATTTCTTTAAGTTAAAACGGATTATAACCTAGTATGAGGAGAGTATTGGTATTGAATCAGGACTATTCGCCACTCTCAGTCTGTTCGGCCGAACGGGCGTTCCTGCTTCTTTACCTGGAAAAAGCCGAGTTGGTTCATGATGCTCCCGGACATAAGTTTCGCAGTGTCAATGCCGATTTTCCCATGCCATCTGTCATCCGTTTACAACGTTATATCTTTATGCCCTACAAAGGGGTGTTGCTCAACAGGCAGAACATATTTAAGCGCGATGGTCAACAGTGTCAGTATTGTGGAAGGAGCAAAGACCTTACGCTAGACCATGTGCTGCCCAAGTCTAGAGGAGGGAAGTCATCTTGGAGTAATTTGGTAACGGCATGCAAGCGTTGCAATTCGGTTAAAGGTGATAAAACCCCGGAAGAGGCCGGAATGCCCCTTTTTCAAAAGCCATTTAAGCCCTCCTATGTTATGTTTGTGCGCAACTTCAGTGGCTTCACTTCAGAGGAGTGGCTAAAGTATCTTGGGGTGAATTGATCGTGAAATTTCAAGCTCCGACTAGATATAGACGTTCTCCAACTCGTGATTAACCTATCTTGAATGCCGTTAGAATTATAGTGATCTGCCTGAGCCAGTAGGCAAATATAGCCTACATGGAGTAAGTTGAGATATTTCCCAGGAGTCAATTTATCAAGCTTGAAACATAGTTTATCTTGTAAGAGAATAACCATAGATAAAATACATTCGATAAACTTCCGATGTGAAGTTTGGGTCTCTGGATATACCACCTCCAATTTCGTATCTAAAAACAAAAGAGTGCTTATTTCTCATAAAACCGGCCTGACCTATAATGCCTAATTCTAGTTCATTGAAAGTTTGGTAAACAGGAATTTCATTAACTACTCTGCTTTGACCAATAGTAGATATGTTTTCTTGAATATTTCGCTTTTCGTTACCAAGTCCATAATTAAGTCCCAGACCAAGAAGAATCGATGATCGTTTTATAGCAATGCTTCTTTGGATGAGTGTGTGAAGTTTGATTTGAGTTATTTCAATTTCACCGTTTACCTCACGGGTTCGAGAGCCGTAATCCTGAAAACCAGAACCTTTCGTCTTTAGAGTAGTATAGAGGACTCCAATATTCATGAACCACTTATCGGTTCTGGATAATCGAAGGTTCAAATTGGCTCCGAAAATAGGGCTAATTGAAGTTTCATAATCACTCATTACAGCACCAAAGGTTTCGTCACCAACAAATTCAATACCCGTCAACATGACCCCGGTATTTAAGGTAATGTCATAGGCTTTGTCAGATTTGGAAAGGGGATAAACATTAACCTGCTGGTTCGTACAAGTGCCATATTTTTCCATCAGTTTGCGTAATGACCTTTCATTATAATCAGTATTACGGATTATAGGTAATATATCGGAGCAATCTTCAAGTTGTTCAAGCAATGTTGCTTTGTATGTGCTGATTTCTTCTTCTACAGATTGGTTGGCAGCAAGTTGTCTGAAGTATCTCTGAAACATCAGAAGGTGATATGAGCCATGGGATGATATGTAAAAGCTAACTTTGCCTGAGTTATCGATGTATCTATAAATACCTTTATCGGCCTCAACTATTTTTTGAACAAATGACTTCTTGGTTACTGTATTTACTGATGGTATGTCCTGATAAAGCTCCTCCGTATCAAAGCCATCAATAACTTGGATATTTGCGCTTACGAATACCAACTTATCATAACCAATCTCCTTAGCTGCAGTACTAGTGAAAGTTATGGGATTGTCTGACTCTTCTGTTTTGAAAAGGAATTCCTGTGGAGTAAAGAAACTTTGCTCGATGCCTACAAGCCCAGAGAGTTTTTCTCCGTTGGCATTAATAATGTATCCTTCGGCATATTCAATCTGCCCGTAAGATTTTGAACAGAAGGATAAAACAAACAGGAGTAAGGCTAAGGTTTTTAAAAAAGTATCTAGGTTCATGTTTATTGAAAGCTGAAATGCTAAAACAAGCATATCTTAAAGAATCTCACAAATTTTATAAATTAAAATCTTAATCCTTTTTTTGAATGGTAGGGTATGTTACCCCCAGTTGTTCGAGATAAGTATTGAATTGCTTTTCGTTATAGTAAAATTTTTCCAGTTGGGGTCTAAATTCATCCATGATTTTCTTGTTCAGATAAACAGGCGGAAGATCATCGGCCCCAATCATGGGTTTGTATTGAGTTTCTTTGCTTTGCACGTTGTTGAAGTAATCCCAGGCCTGATCGACCAGCTCCGGATTTAGCAGAAAGTCAATAATGGTCATGGCCTCTACCTTTGCTCCGGCAGTTGCTCCTTTGTGTGCAATCGGAGTGGCCATTGCTATGGCATTGCTCCAGTGGTGTCCTTGTAGGCCGGGAATATTAGAAGGAAAGCGAAGTGTTACCGTAGGTACTTTCCAGCTTACATCGCCAATATCGTCTGAGCCACCGCTTACGGGAGACTTTACCGGAAGCCCCAAATCAGACAACGTAGTGCTTAGGCCTCGCGGGTTTGAGCCAACCTCTCGCTGTACGGCTCTGGCCAGCGTTTGGTCTTTTTCGTCCCATACGGGAAGTCCCACCTGCTTAATGTTTTCGTACATGGTTTCGGCTATTACTTTGTTGAAGTGTCTAGGCCAGGCTGTTCCCAAGATTCTGGAGCTCATCTCGGTGTCGGTCATCAGTGCAGCTCCTTTGGCAATGTTGTTGGCGGCTTCATACATTTCCATAATACCTTCGTAGGTCACATCGCGAAAGTAGTACCAGATGGATGCTTTCGAGGGTACTACATTGGGCTGATCACCTCCATCGGTTATAATGGAGTGGGATCGTTTTAGAGGGTGTAAGTGCTCACGTTTGTAGTTCCAACCTACATTCATTAATTCTACAGCATCGAGGGCCGATCGGCCTCTCCATGGTGCACCGGCTCCATGAGCGGCTTCTCCCTCAAAAGTATATTCTACTGAAATAAGTCCTGTACCAGAGGCTTGTCCGTAAGAAACGGAAAGGTTGCTGCTCACATGAGTGAATATGCACAGGTCGATGTTATCGAAGAGACCATCGCGGGTATACCAGGCTTTTGCGGCTACGAGTTCTTCGGCAATTCCTGGCCACAACACTAATGTTCCTCCAATATTTTCACGTTCCATAACCTGTTTTACGGCCAGAGCAGCAGTAATATTGAGAGGAATACCTGCATTGTGCCCTTCACCATGGCCGGGAGCTCCTTCTACCATGGGTTTGTGATAGGCCACGCCAGGGTATTGAGAGGCTTTGGGAATACAGTCTACATCGCTACCAAGAGCTATGGTAGGGCCTTCCCCGTTGCTCCATGTGGCAAACCAGGCCGTAGGGATTCCTGAAACTGATTCCACAATTTCAAACCCATTTTCTTTAAGAATACCGGTCAGATATCGGGACGATTCAAACTCCTGAAAGCCCAATTCAGCAAAACTGAAGATTTTATCGATCATGACCTGGGTTTGTTTATGGTTTTGTTCTACCAACTGGGCCACTTCGTTTTTCAGTTTACTAATTTGCTTTGGGCTATATTTCTTTTGGCCAAAGGCTAGTACACTGTAGCAGGTTAGGACTAGAAGGAGGGTGTATTTTCTTACAGACATTTTTTGTTGTGGTTGATATCAACCAAAATAAGAAAAAAACACTTGTTAAGTTATTGGAATGTGTTGGAGGGTTGTTCGGCTCATTTTTAACCGAACAACCCATTAATCAAAGATCGGTACTGAGCTTAATGTGACTTGGGCAGTCTATTTCGTAGGCAAATTCAATCTCGCGCTTTTCGCCCGGTTGAAGAGTGATCTTCCAACTTACCAAGCCTGTTTTTTCATTGTAAATTCCATCGGTTAAATTGGTAATTCTCACTTTTACTGAGCTTAGGGCAGAAAGCGGAATTTGATCGTAAATGCTAATCGAAACTATGCTTTGCTTAGTGTTAACCACTGTAATGAGATATTTTCTTTCTTCCCGCTTTCTATTTCCAAAGAGCTTGTGTTTTTCGAACTGCTTGAGACGCTGCCTGTTCACAATAATTCCTTCGTCTTTGCCGAGCGAAAGAGACAGGGTGTCAGAGCCAAGGTTGGTGTCAATAATGGATTTGCCAACAAAGCTGTTTTCAAAGTATAGATTTGATTCACCATCCAGCAGTTTAAGGTCTTGCCAATTGGCTACTTGGGCCACCAAATAGGCGTTGGCTCTTATTTTGGGGCTGGTAGAGTAGAGGTACTCTGCATCTATTTCTTTGGTTTGTATTTCTACAGTTTCAGGAATACCTGAAGTAGGTATATCGTATGGAAGTTCTATATCGTAAGCAAAGGTTGTTTCATAATTGATGACATTGATAGGTATGGGGTCCGATTTTTTAGTTAAACTGGAAGTGCCTCTCACTCCTATTCCTGCCACATTACCCTGAAGAGCCGCAGATGCTCCTGTTTTCATTTGTTTTTGTTCTGCCGCATAGCCGGTCACAACCACTTCACCAAGGCTTAATTCTTCCGGGTCCAACAGTATCTTAATTGGTGAATCGGATATTTGTACCTCACGGGTAGTAAAGCCCAAAAGCCTAACTATTAGAGTTGAGGAGCCGTTGGGTACCTGAAGCGAGAAGAAGCCGTTGCTGTCGGTTGTGGTTCCAATGGTTGTGCCCTTTACCATTACCAGAGCTTGAGGTAATGGGAGCCCGTCAGAAGCATCGAATACCTGGCCGGTTATGTCTCCGTCTGCCAAGTCTGATGGTACATAGTTTTGTCCACCAATGTAATAGGGAAAGAGTTGCGGAGCAGTTCCTGTAGATGCTATATCGCCTGAGCTTAGGGTAAGTTTAACGTTCTTCCAGTCTACGCCACTATTCTGAAATACCTTGGCTTTGTAGGTGATTTGGAGTGGGGAGTTTACACTTTTGGCTCGAATGTCATAAGAGGGTATCCAACCAGCCTCAAGTGTCGAATAGCTTATGGAAAGCCATGTTTTTTGAGCTTTTTCAGATTTAATGGTGAGTAGAATTTTGGAGGTAGGGCGCTCCTTAGTGCCACTATTTGCAGCTATTTGGTTGGTAATTGATTCCACTTCTCCGGTTAGGTTTTCAATGGCTTTTTGGGTTGAAAATATATGTTGGGCATTGGTTTTAAGTTTGGTTGAGAAGTATTCTATAGCGCTCTGATAGTCCCGGCCCGAGATGCCTTGACTACCAATGACTTTGGTGTTCTTGTTGAGGATTTCCGCTTCGTTTTTAAGTATTGCCAGTTGCATGTTAAGTACTTCTATAGAGTCGGACAGGCGGTGTCTTTTCTTCCATAAATTTTCTATTGCCTCAGGCGTCTTTTTGTCGAGAAAGTCCATTTCATGCCTCACTGAAAGTATGGTTATGCCTTCGGCTGATATCTGGATGGTGCTTGGGTCTAATTGTCCGCTCAATTGAGTGAGTTCAATTTTTTGCGTGCCCTCTACGAGGTTAACCTGAGCTTTTCTGTAAATCTCTGCTCCCTGAGTAAATACCTTAACCGACTCAATAGTGGAGGTTATTTGGGTTTGTGCCTGAACGGAGCAAGCCAATAGGCCCATAAGGGTTAAAAATGCAATGTGTCTCATAAATTTTGTCTTTAGTTAGGGGTTCCTGATAATTGAGATGCACAAGCTTTAGTGTTTCCATAACTATCAGTAGAAAAAATATGAGACGGCCGTCTTACCGTTAAGACAATCTATTTGCCATATAACCCCTAACTGAGTCCGATTTTATAATGTAAAATGCTGTCTGGCTTTTGATTTGGGCTGGTTTGGGAAAGCACTAAAGAATACCTTAACTTATGAGAAATTTATGTTCAACGCGAAAACACCACAATTATGGCGATTAAGCAAAGTTTAATAGAAAATAAGAGTTTTATACTTGAAAGCTTACCTACCCAGGAACTGAAAGATGAGTTTTTAAAGAGTCTGGAAAATGCTCCAGATAAGGTTGCCCCCCCAAGTGTAGAAGATCAGTTGAAAGAAGCCCAGGCCCCTGAGCATGTAGGAGAAGAGTTATATGATTCAATTAAAAAGGAGTTGGAGAACTACAAGCCTGCCGCCCCAATGTCTAAAGAAGATGAAAAGAAGGCCATTGAAGAAGAACTCAAGCATGTGTCTAAATCTGATGCCAGCGAGGAGAAGTAGTTTGAGGTATTAAAGCTCTAAATTCCTGATTAGATTATTGGCTGTACCGGGTTATAGTTATTGTGTACAGCATGACTAGAAGAAGACCTCTTAAAAGCATTGCTTGTCCCGAACCAAAGTATTGAGTAACCGGGCATGGATTTTTGAGAGGTCTTTTCATTGGTGCTAGATTGTAGGTTTACTAAAAAGCTCCCCGTTAATATATACCCTGTCTATCCAGTCAACACCAAAATTATAGCTGATGGAGTTGAGATTTTTACCCGCTTTGGCCACTATAAAATTGGCTCTTTTTCCTTCAGTAATACTACCAACTTCGTTTTCCAGTTCCAGAGCGTAGGCAGCATTGTAGGTTGTGGCATTGAAGGCCTCTTCGGGGAGAAGTCCCATGTTTACTGCGGCCAGGCTATTGGCCAGGCTTAGGTTGAAAGAGGGTGCGGAACCCGGATTAAAATCGGAAGCGATGACAAGCGGCAAACCGCTATCAATAATTTTGCGACTTGGCGTGTAGGGAATTCGGATAAAGAAGGAGCAGCCGGGCAAGGCAACCGGTATGGTGTCTGAATCTTTGAGTAGGTTGATTTCGCTTTCGCTCAAAACCTCCAGATGGTCTACTGTTAAGGCGTTGTATTCGATAGCCTTTTCTATACCTCCGATTGAATTGAATTGGTTGACATGAACCTTGGCTCTAAGGTCAAATTTTTCTCCTGCCTCCAGAATTCTGGACATTTGCTCTACAGTATAGTATCCTTCTTCGCAAAAACAATCAATATAGTCGGCCAATTGCTGGGAGTATATTTCGGGTAACATTTCTTGAATTAGGCTACTCATGTATTTTTCCTTGTCCTTATCGGGAAAGGCATGGGCGCCCAAAAAGGTGGCTTTAATGGGAATAGGAAACTGTTGTGCCAGTTGATTTACTACTTGCAGCATTTTTATTTCTGCTTCCATGCTTAGTCCATAGCCACTTTTTATTTCAATAGCCCCGGTTCCCGAACCAATAGCTTCTTGTAGCCTGAGAGAAGCCCGTTCTGTTAACTCAGAAAGGCTCATTTTCTGCAGTTTTCTGGCCGAGTTGAGTATGCCGCCACCTGCTTCAGCAATCGACTGGTAGTCCATGCCCTTGATTTTCATTACAAATTCTTCATCCCGGTCTTCGGCAAAAACAAGGTGAGTGTGCGAATCTACAAATGTGGGGCAAACCATTCTGCCATTCAGGTCTATGATTTCTGTAGCAGGCGATTCAGCAAAATCATCCATTGAACCGTATGAGGAAATAAGACCGTTTTCTACGGCCATCCAGGCATTTTCTATAGTAGGTACATCGGCCATCATGGCACCCCTTAATATGTTAGTGCCCGATTCTCTTACCTGAATAAGCCGGCCAATATTGATAAAGGTTTTTGTCATAAGCTTGGGTTTGGTTGCATACGAATTGCGTACAACTCAATGATTAGATGAAACCTGATTTTAAATTACAATTAATCGACTCTCTTATCTAAGAATGGCAGCAATTTGTAGTTATACTGCTTAAAGTCTGATGTCGGATTAACGCGTTTTTCATCATTGACATACATTGCTGCAATTACTCAAAGAGTCCGTTTAGCAACTCCTTGTCTACTAAATTTGGTTGAGTAACTTTTAGTTTCGGTTCGGCCTTCATGGCTCTTTCAATGGTACTCATTGCGTGTGGATTTCTGGCCCAGTTTCTTCTGGCAATTCCGTTGTTTACATCCCAAAAAAGCATGCTTTTTAGTTTGTCATCGGCTTCTGAACTGCCATCGAGTAGCATGCCAAAACCTCCGTTGATTACTTCACCCCAGCCAACGCCACCGCCATTGTGTAGCGAAACCCAGGTGGCTCCTCTAAAGGCATCGCCCACAAAGTTGTGAACGGCCATATCGGCCGTAAACTGCGAGCCGTCATAGATATTGGAAGTCTCGCGGTATGGAGAGTCGGTACCCGATACATCGTGATGATCTCTTCCTAAGACCACAGGTCCAATTTCTCCTTTACGAATGGCCTCATTAAATGCTGAAGCTATGCGTATGCGCCCTTCTGCATCGGCATAGAGAATTCTGGCCTGAGAGCCTACAACGAGCTTATTTTTCTTGGCCTCTTTAACCCAGTGAAGGTTGTCAGAGAGTTGTGGTTTAATTTCTTCTGGTGCTTCATTGAGCATTTGTTGTAGCACCTTAGCGGCAATGGCATCGGTTTGGTCTAAATCTTCCGGTTTGCCAGAAGTACATACCCATCGGAAAGGCCCGAAGCCATAGTCGAAACAGAGCGGTCCCATAATGTCTTGTACATAACTTGGGTATTTGTATTCTCCGCCTCCAACTCCTTCTCCGGTAAACACATCGGCCCCGGCTCTTCCGGCCTCTAGCAAGAAGGCATTGCCATAATCGAAGAAGTAAGTACCATTGGAGGTATGTTTATTGATGGCAGCGGCATGTCTTCGCAAACTCGCGTATACGGCCTCTTTGAATTGTTCAGGGCTGCTGGCCATTAGGTTGTTGGCTTCTTCATAGTCCATGCCTACGGGATAATAGCCTCCGGCAAAGGGGTTGTGCAAAGAGGTTTGATCAGACCCGATATCGATTTTTATACCGGCCTCATGAAATCCCTCCCAAACCTCAACTATGTTGCCCAGATAAGCAAATGAAGTGTTTTGGCCATTCTTTCTAGCTGTTTCTACCTGGGCAATTAGTTGTTCAATTCTATCAATTACCACATCTACCCAGCCTTGTTCCTGCCGTTTGTACGCAGCCTTTGGGTTAACTTCTGCCGTTACTGAAACGAGTCCGGCAATTTTGGCGGCTTTGGGCTGGGCTCCGCTCATTCCTCCCAAACCGGAAGTCACAAACAGTAATCCGCTAAAGTTGCCATCGGGACGTTTCATACGGGCTGCATTGAGCACCGTAATGGTTGTGCCGTGCACAATGCCTTGCGGGCCAATGTACATGTACGATCCGGCTGTCATTTGTCCATACTGGGTTACGCCCAGTGCATTGAATTTTTCCCAGTCATCCGGTTTGGAGTAGTTGGGAATCATCATACCATTAGTTACTACCACTCGCGGGGCATTTTGGGAAGAAGGGAAAAGTCCCATGGGGTGTCCGGAGTACATAACCAATGTCTGTTCATCGGTCATTTCGGCCAGGTATTGCATAGTGAGCCGGTATTGCGCCCAGTTTTGGAAAACTGCCCCATTGCCGCCATAGGTAATGAGTTCGTAAGGGTGTTGGGCAACCCGATGGTCCAGGTTGTTCTGAATCATGAGCATGATGGCCCGGGCCTGATCCGATTTGCCCGGATACTCCTTTAGGCTTCTGGCTTTAATCTCATGTTTGGGCATAAACCGGTACATGTAAATACGGCCAAATTGGTTGAGCTCTTGCAGAAACTCAGTGGCCAGAGTTTTGTGCCATGCCTCAGGAAAATAGCGAAGGGCATTTTGCAGTGCCAGCTTTTTCTCCGGAGCGTTCAGTATTTCTTTTCTCTTAGGGGCTCGGTTTACAGAAGCGTCTAATGTCGGAATTTCAGGCAGTTGAGAAGGAATTCCCTGCAATATTTCTTCTTGAAAAGTCATGACGGATGGTTTAATAGTTTTCAAATTCAACATGGAATGGGCTTTCTTTCTGAGCCATTTCAGATTGCGTCAATGCAATTAGCTTGCGTTCTGTAATAATGGTATGAGCCTTCTGAATATCGTCTGCGAAGATTCGGTCTTTGTCGGCATGGTCTATTTTGGTTCTTACATAGGCGTGGCAGGCCTCTAAGGCAGGCCCCGACCTGAGTGGTCTTCGGAAGTCGAAGGCCTGGGCGGCACAAAGTAATTCTATGGCCAGTATTTGTTCCAGATTGCCTATAATCTGTAGTGCTTTTCTTCCACTAATGGAGCCCATGCTCACATGGTCTTCTTGGCCAAGAGAGGTTGGAATGGAGTCGGCACTGGCCGGAAAGCACAGGCTTTTATTTTCTGAAACCAAAGCAGCCGATGTGTATTGCGGAAGCATAAAACCGGAGTTTATGCCTGTGTCGTTCATAAGTAATTGAGGCAAGCCCTCTACTTTACCTTCCAGAGACAGATAAATTCTTCGATCTGAAATGTTGCCAATTTCAGCAGCCGCTAAAGCGGCATAGTCCAGCGGCAGGGCCATTGGCTGACCATGAAAGTTTCCCCCACTAATGGTTTCTTCAGCACTGAGTATAATAGGGTTGTCTGTTACCGCATTGAGTTCTACTTCCAACAGCTCTTTTAGGTGCAGCCAAGCGTTGCGTGAGGAACCATGCACCTGGGGTATACACCGCAAGGAGTAGGGGTCTTGTACACGGCCACAGTTTATATGAGCATTTAGAATTTCCGATCCTTCCAATAGCACTCTTATTCTATGCGCAACGTGCCGGTTGCCCTTAAAAGGTCTTATTTCATGAAGTCTGGGGCTAAACGGTTTTGCACTTCCCATTAGTGCTTCAATCATCATTGCACCTATGATATCGGCATGGCTCAGGCAGTTGTACAGCCGGTCTACCACCATTACGGCATGTGCAGCTATAAATTGGGTACCGTTAATGAGGGCCAAACCTTCTTTGGGACCTAGAGCTACGGGTTGGAGTCCGGTAATCTGAAAAAGACGCTCAGTGCTCATTCTTTCACCCTTAAAATATACCTCGCCCAGCCCAATTAAGGGAAGGAAAAGATGGGCAAGGGGAGCTAGATCGCCCGAAGCTCCTACCGAGCCTTGCTCAGGAACAACCGGGATGGCTTGATTGTCGATGTGCCAAATAATGCGCTCAATAGTGCTTAATTGGATACCTGAAAAGCCTTGAGCCAGGGAGTGGGCCTTAAGAATAAGCATGAGTTGGGCAATGGTGGGGTCAATTGGTTTGCCAACGCCTACACTATGACTTTTCAGAATGTTGTATTGAAGTTCCCTGGTGTCTTTGGCCGATATTTTAGTGGTGCACAGTGGGCCAAAGCCTGTATTGATGCCATACACGGTTCGTTCTCCGGAAACAATATCTTCTACGGCCTGAGCGCTCTTCTCAACCTGTTCGATCGATGATGCCGACAAGGTGCCTTTTATTTCCCCTTTTGCTATTTGAAGTGCCTTTCCTACAGTGAGAAAGTCAATTCCGTAATTAAAATGTTTCATGTTTTTCCAGATTACTTTCGGTCATTCCGGAAATGTTCTTCTTGAAATTTCAAAAGAAGAAATTGCCCGGAATCTCAGTATCGATTGAGCTACCGTATGAAATAGGCCATTTGAAAAGATATGGTCTCTTTTTCCGGCATGACTTTCTAATACTTTTATCAAGCTTTAATCAAAATTACCTTCTTCACTTAATTCTTAAAAATGATTTATTTTTATGTTTTAATAACTAATAGTAATTAATGGAATTAAGGCATTTAAGGTATTTTCTCACACTGGGTAAGGAGTTGCATTTTGCCAAAGCTGCTGAGAAGCTGTACATCACTCAGCCGGCTCTTACCAAGCAAATTCAGCAGTTGGAAGAGGAGTTAAAGGTGAAGCTTTTTGAGCGCACCAAACGAAGGGTTAAGCTTACGGCAGCCGGTGAATATTTGCTTACCGAAGCGGAGTACATGCTTAATCATTTAGAGCAGGTAGTAGAGGCTACGCAACGGAAGGCGGAAGGTGAGGAGGGAGAAGTTCGGATTGGCTTTGTGGGGTCGGCTATGCAAAATATTATTCCCAACTTGCTTGAAAAACTTCACCAGAAGCACCCGGGAATTCATACTTCTTTGCAGGAATTGAACAATAGAGACCAGTTGGATGCCCTTAGGCATGATAAGCTCGATATTGCCTTTGTGCGCTTAGTTACCGTACCGAAAGAGCTGGAAACCCAAGTGGTTTTTGAAGATTCCTTTTCGCTGGTAGTGTCGAAAACACATCCGGTGAGCAGAAGTAATTTTTCCAGCCTGACGCAATTCAGAAAAGAAAATTTCATTCTTTTTTCGAATGACTACAGTCAGGAGTATTACGACAACATCATGAGTATTTTCACCGATCATGGATTTGAGCCCAAGGTCTCCCATCGGTCAGTTCAGGCCAACAGCATTTTCCGTTTGGTAGAAAAGCGATTGGGTGTAGCTATTGTGCCCAGTGCTTTGCAAAGCGGTGTAAACCTGGATATTGAGTTTATTTCATTGGCCCACCTGAGGCAAAGAACGCAACTGATGGCGGTTTGGCATAAACAGAACCGAAATGAAGCTTTAGGCAAGTTTTTGGAGTTATTGTCTGACTAAGGTCTACTTCTTTGAAAGAGAGCACTCTTGGGGCATCGCATGCCATAAATTATTGATCTAACTACCGTTTTTAGAATGGATAATAACCAGAAATGCATTTTAAACTACTGCATTTAAGGAACGAACTGATTAAATTTGTGTGTTACTAACTCATAGAATAATTTAGAATACCATCTGTTTCATGCAGCATTCACCTTCAGAAAGAATAGTACTAGCCAAAGAGAAGATTCTGGCTTTAAAAAAATACGCACAGGAACATAAAGCCAAGGCTACTATACAAATCATCAATTCGTTTTTACCTTTTCTTGGCCTTTGGACGTTGATGTACATTAGCCTCGATTACAGTTATTGGATTACCCTTGGGCTGGGAGTAGTTAATGCCTTTTTTCTGGTTCGAATTTTCATCATTCAGCACGACTGCGGTCATCAGTCTTTCCTGAGAAACCGAAAGGCTCAGAAAATCATTGGCTACATATGCAGTTATTTCTCCGCTATACCATTCAACTACTGGTCCAAGTCGCACAATGTGCACCACAAGCACAATGGTCAGTTAGAAATGAGAGATATAGGCGATGTGACCACCATGACTGTTGAAGAATTTAAGCAAATGAGTCGATGGGGCCGACTGAAGTACAGAATTTACAGATCGCCCATTGTAATGTTTTTGATTGGCCCGGTGTATTACCTTTTTATTCATAACCGCATTGCTTTTATTAAACTACCCATGTTTCAGAAAGCCAAAAAGTGGTTGGTGCTCAACAACTTTGTAATGCTGGCCATCTTTGTGTTTTTTGGGTTCTTACTGGGCTGGGAAAAATTCCTGCTGGTACACCTGACCATATTGGTGTTGTTTTCCATTATCGCCATCTGGTTTTTTTATGTGCAACATCAACATGAGTATACCTACAAACAGTGGATGAAAAATTGGGACTATGTGACCTCTGCACTCAAAGGCAGTACTTACTATAAGGTTCCCCGATTATTCAATTGGCTAACGGGTAACATTGGTATACACCATGTGCATCATCTAAACCCGTTTATTCCCAACTACAATCTCAAGAAATGTATTGAGGAGAACCCATGGTTGAATAAGTACACCACCACTATCAACTTTAGGCAAAGTTTAACGCTCATTACCAACAAGCTTTGGGACGAAGCCGAGCAGCGCATGATTAGCTTCCGCGAGTTTTACCGTAAGGAAAAAATGCAGGCTATAAGGGTTAGGTCTTAACCTGATTGAAAATGGAGGACAATTCCAGGGGACTAATCAGAAATATGATATGATGGAACTTGCTGTCATTTACAAGCATCGATGGTATATCGAACTGTTGTTCAAAAAATAACTCAGGCAGAGATTTCCACCCTAATGTACTTCTAAATAGACCACCAAAACGCTAATAAAATACAAATCTAGTGTTCTTTGATAGGGTGTTGCCTATGGAAGTAGTAGGTAGATAGTTAGAAGGAGATGGGCTGTTTCCAATAGGCTATCTTCCGTCAGGTATCATTGGATAGCTTATATTCACCTGTCTGATTTCCTAAACAGTCCGATCGACTCGAACTCAAAAAACAACTTTAAAGTACTGCTCAAGCTTCCTTTTTTGGCCTCATAGAGGGTTTATTTTTAACAAAGCACCATTAAATATTCTTGTTTTCAACACTGATCAATATTTAACACATGGTCAATTACCTTACCGATTTTAGTAAAAACAGTTGTCAATAAAAATGATCTTTTTATTGACAATTTAATTTATTATGTTATAATTTGTAATTATAATTAGATGATTAGATTTCATGTATACTTTAATATATTAGCTTGGTTATAATATATATATTAGTTTATATTAATAATATTTTTCTCGTTTAGTTTTAAAGTTAACTGATCTTGTTTTTACAATAAAAATGCAAAAACGAAAAGAGTATTTAATGTGATTTTGGTGTTAATTTCAACATCATATTTGGTTTTTTCCTTCCAATCTGAACCTCAATTTACCTATTGCATTGAGCCGAATGAACAAGTCTCAAATGCAGATGGATATTGTGCGTTTTATGAGAAGAATTATGGTAATATATATTTCAGGTGTCAAAGTACTCCAGGAGCTCCAGGTCAACAGATGGATTGCATTGGAAACTTACTTAATGCTGAACCTATCACTGAGTAGTTTAATTTTAATAATTTTTTTATGAAAAAAAAGAAAATTCTGGTTCTATTAATATTATTTTCTGCTTTGAGTCTTCGGGCATATTTTGAGCCAGATCAACTAGTGTATTGTGCACCTACAGATGAAAATCACCCCAAGGCCACAGGACATTGTAGGCATACAGAAAATGGAGAGCATGGTGAGTTGGTATTTAGATGTGATTGGTTCCCTGGTTACCCAAATCAACCAATGGATTGTATTGGGGATCTAATGAATCCTGTTCCACAGTAAATCAATACCAAATTAATTTTAGGTCACTATTATGTTTAGAAGGATCCTTATCTGGCAATTTTCAGTTTTTTTTATTTGTGCATGTGGGGCTAGTTCAAATGAAGACTTAGTCTTTGATAAGAACTACTCGTTTAGGGAAAGTGGGCAAATCAATTTTGCCTTGGATAGTATTTCAATAGCTAAATCTGATCATTTTTCTATTATCAAAAACGAGGATCAAGTATTCTTGTCATTTTTTAATCAACCTGATAATTCAATACTACTATACGATTTCGACACTAAGCAATTAGTTCAAAGAGTGAGACTTCAAACTGAAGGGCCAAACGCATTGATATCTATTAACTCTGCACCTAGCAACTTTTACATTAAAAATTTAGATTCAATATTTATTTATTCTGCTGTACAAAGTCAGCTTTTTTTAATTTCCTCTGACGCTACGGTCAAAAATAAATGGGGTATAGAATCAATTAGAGATGATCCGAAATATCCTGCATATGTGATTAACACTTTGAATCCGATTCAATTTCAAGATGGTAAAATTATAATCGTAGGCTCTCTTTCATGGTATGAAGATGGTGTTCCTCCTATTTTGACTCTCGATTTAAAAAATGAAATCAAGTTAAACCTACCTGAAAACCTACCGCTTTATACTCAATGGGACAGGTTAAGAGTTGGTAGCTCATATTTTTTTCAACCTTCTAATACGAGAATAAACTATGGTGATGTTTTAGTCAGCTACCCTAAGGATCATAGGATAATCAAATATTCAGATTCCGAAATAGAAATCATTGACTTAGCTAATCCCAAGATAGCTGATATGAGCATCTATAGTGAAGAGATAAATCAAAAAACATACATGTCTCAAGATTACATCGATTATTCTATGATAACAGCTAAGTATCACGCGATTTTATCAGATGATGAAAATAGATTTGTTTTCCGTTTTGCTCGATTACCCTCATCCATGGATTTACTTTCTAAGGTTAGAGAGACGGGTGAGAAAAGAAATTGGGACTATTCGGTAATGATTTATGATCATGATTTCAGTGCTTTAGGAGAATTTACTTTCGAAAACCGATTTGATCTGGATTTTAATTCGATGTTTGTTCAAGATGGAAAGCTATTTATTCTCAAGAATCAAGAAGATGAAAACCTATTAAGCTTTGCTATGTTCGAACTTTATGAAGTCATTTAGATTATTCTTAATTCTGTTCTTGTATCTGGTTCAATCATGCGTAATCAATGATTCGGATGGAATTATTACAGAACTGGAAAAAATTGTTCCTGTTAAAAGTAAATTCGAAAAGGTTGTTTTTATACCTTATCGAGGGTGTTCTAATTGTGTGGCAAAAGCATTCGATTATTTAAAAGAGAATCCCATTGAAAAGGATTTAATAGTATTTATCAATTATAGTTCAGAAAAAGAAATCAAAATCCGTTTGAACATTTATCAAGTGAAGGTTTCGAACCTAATCTTTATTAATGAGGCGTCAAAAATAATTGAACATGGAGTGTCTTCTTATTATCCAACCATACTAGATTTCAGGAATGATAATAATGAAATTGTTATTGCTGACCCTTCCAATTTAGAGGTTTGGAAGCGCTATCAATAAGTGTTCTTATTCTTGTTTAATTCTTGATTACCGCAATACACTCCACCTCAACAGAAGCGCCTAAGGCCAAACCTTCGGCTCCAAAGGCTGACCGGGCCGGTTTTTTACCGGGAAAGTACTCCACATAAACCTTGTTGAAGTCGCTCCAACGATTAATATCATCTATAAAAACTGTGAACTTAATGGTATGTTCCAGTGAGCTGCCATGTGCTTCCAGCACTTTTTTAATACTCTCCATGGTTTGTCGTGCTTCTGCCTCCAGCCCGCCTTCAACCAACTCCATTTTGCCCGGTTTCATACCAATAACTCCTGAAAGGTAAAGCACGTTATCTACCCGAACGGCATCGCTAAAGGGCAAGCCCAAAGCCGCCATTTCTTCCGACTGATAGTGTTCAATTATTGGGCTGCGACTGGCACTGTTACAAGACATAAAGAAAATTAATACAAACGATAGGCTGAAGAGTGGTTTCATAGGTTTCTTGAGATCATTTAAAATCATAATTTAGGAATTGATCAATAAAACTTCCCATGTCTGACTATATCATTACCATTGATGCCGGTACAACCAGCGAGAGGGCCATACTTTTCAATAAAAGGGGGCAAATTGTGAGCACCTCACAGCGTGAATTTCAACAGTTTTACCCAAAGCCCGGTTGGGTAGAACATAGCCCATTGGAGATATGGGAGACACAGAAGTTTACCATCAATGATGTACTGGAAAAACAAGGAGTATCGGCTCAGGATATTGCGGCAATTGGTATTACCAATCAGCGCGAAACCACCCTGGTGTGGGACCGGAAAACAGGCAAATCCATTTATAAAGCCATAGTATGGCAAGACAGACGAACCGCAGGGTACTGCGAAGAGTTAAAGGCTGCAGGACATGCCGAGATCATTCAGCAAAAAACGGGCTTGCTGATTGACGCCTATTTTTCTGCATCTAAAATTCGCTGGATTCTCGATCAGGTGGAGGGTGCCCGGGAACGAGCAGAAAACGGGGAGTTAGCCTTTGGTACGGTAGACTCCTGGTTGCTGTGGAAGTTGACCAACGGAAAGGTGCATGCTACCGATGTGAGTAACGCCAGCCGCACCATGCTGTTTGACATACATAATTTGACATGGGACGATGAACTACTCGACTTATTTGATATTCCTAAGGCCATGTTGCCGGAAGTGAAGCAGAGCAGCGGCCTCTATGGGCATACCGCCAAAGAACACTTTGGAGCAGAAATACCCATTGCCGGTATTGCAGGAGACCAACAGTCTGCCCTTTTTGGGCAAATGTGTACTGAGCCGGGCATGGTAAAAAACACTTATGGTACAGGCTGTTTCTTAGTAATGAACACCGGAAAAAAAGCCATAACCTCTAAACATAAACTACTTACCACCATAGCCTGGCAGGTAAATGGAGAGGTAAGTTATGCTTTGGAAGGCAGTATTTTTATTGGAGGTGCCATTGTGCAGTGGCTCCGCGATAATGTGCATTTTGTGGAGTCTTCGGCTGAGATAGAATCTCTGGCGCGCAGTGTAGAAGACAACGGTGGAGTATATTTTGTACCCGGTTTTGTGGGGCTGGGTGCTCCCCATTGGGACCAATATTCTACGGGACTAATGATTGGGCTAACCAGGGGTACTCAAAAAGGGCATGTAGCCAGAGCCGCTCTGGAAGCTCTGGCTCTTCAAAGTATGGAGGTGATCACTACAATGGCGCTAGATTCGGGGATTGACTTAAAGGAATTGCGGGTAGACGGAGGGGCATCGGCCAATGATTTATTAATGCAGATCCAGAGCGATGTGACCGGGCTGGATATTGTTAGGCCGGAGATTGTAGAGACCACCGCTCAGGGAGCGGCATTTTTGGCCGGATTGGCCGTTGGCTTTTGGGAGAATATGGATGAGATCAGAGCCATCTGGAAAGCCGATAAGCACTTTAGCCCTTCAGGAAAAGACGTAGAAAAGTTAAAACACAACTGGGCACGGGCAGTTGAAAGAGCAAAAGCGTGGGTGGAAGAGTGATAGTTGAAATACCTCGATTTATGGTCAATCGCGGTATTCTTACCACCAGGCCGAATTTGATTAGCGAGGAATTTAATTCTTGACATTAGGTGTTAGATCGATGGAATATAAAGCAACCTGAGTTCGATGTAAGAAAAGAACGTCATGCCGGAAAAACAGGCCTTAAACTCTCAAAAAGGCCTGTTTTATCCGGTATCTCAACAGAACCTAAATGAGATTGCGGATATTTTCCTTTGCGTATGTGAAGTTTTCAGAGGAAAATTCCGCAATGACGTCCTAAGGGGGTATTTTACTACTTCTTTACATCGAACCCAGGTTAAAGTAGGGCAATTATGAAACGGGAGAAAATGGTAAAGCGGCTCAAGAAACAAAAGGAGCCCTGGGATATAGTAGTAATTGGCGGTGGAGCTACCGGCTTGGGTGTGGCGGTAGATGCGGCTTCTCGTGGGTATAAAACCCTACTACTGGAACAGCACGACTTCGCCAAGGGTACATCGAGCCGAAGTACAAAGTTGGTGCATGGAGGGGTTCGGTATTTGCAACAAGGTGATATTTCGTTGGTGCTTGAAGCCCTGAAAGAACGAGGACTCATGATCAAAAACGCTCCCCATCTAGTCAAAAATCAGGCGTTTGTTATTCCCAACTATGAGTGGTGGGACGGCCCCTTCTATCAGGTAGGTTTGAAGGTTTACGACCTGATGTCCGGTAAATTAGGCATTGGTTCTTCAAAAAAGCTTTCTAAAGAAGAAACTATAAAATACATACCCACTATTGGGCAGCATGGCCTCAAGGGAGGTGTGGTCTATTACGATGGTCAGTTCGATGATGCCCGAATGGCTCTTTCCCTAGCCAAAACAGCCCGTCAGTTCAATGGTGTAGTACTCAATTACTTTCCCGTGATAGACCTTATTAAAAATGAAGAAGGGATAATTTGTGGTGTAAAAGCCAAAGATCAGGAAACGGGTAAAGTTCACGCCATAAAGGCCCGGGCAGTTATTAATGCTACAGGTGTTTTTGCCGATAAGGTGAAAAAAATGGATGAGCCTGAAGTGAAAGACATGATTCAGCCCAGCCAGGGTATTCATTTGGTGGTGAGTAAGGAATTTTTGCCCGATAAGTATGCCATTATGGTGCCACAAACCAAAGATGGGCGGGTAATGTTTGCCGTGCCCTGGCACGATAAGGTGGTGTTGGGAACTACCGATACCATGCGCGAAAAGCCTGAGTTGGAGCCTAAGGCTCTGGATAGTGAAATAGACTTTATTTTGGAAACCGCAGGGCAGTATTTGTTAAAACAGCCTACCCGTGCCGATGTGTTGAGCGTGTTTTCCGGCCTGCGCCCACTCGCCAAACCCGAAGGGGAGGGCAAGTCGACCAAAGAGATTTCGAGGCATCACAAAGTCATGATTTCGCAGTCGGGGCTTATTACGATTATTGGGGGCAAGTGGACCACCTACAGGAAAATGGCCGAAGACACCGTAGACAATGCCATACTTATTGGAGCCCTGCCCGAGCGTAAATGTATAACCTATAACCTGCCTGTCTATGGTTACGATAAGAACCTGGATATAACCTCAGATCCTCTGGCTGTTTATGGCATAGAAAAATATTCGCTTTTAGAGATGGAGGAAGAAGACCCGACCCTGGCCGAAGTACTCAGTGAAGACTTGCCCCTGAGAAAATCGCAGGTGGTGTGGGCAGTGCGCAACGAAATGGCCAGAACACTGGAAGATATGCTGGCAAGACGAGTGAGAGGACTTTTTCTAAATGCCAAAGAGAGCTTAAGAGTGGCTCCTCAGGTAGCTGCTATTATGGCTGCCGAACTGGGGAAAGACGATGAATGGATTGATGATCAGTTGGAAGAGTTTTCGGAGGTTGCCCGCAACTATATGATCATGAGCTAATGGTTCATTATATAGCAATGCTTCAATGAATCTCTACCAAATTGCGCATATCAGTAGTGCCCAGTCGTTTCACAACAATTTCTCCATCTTTAAACTCTAAGAGAACGATGGCCGAAATTTTATCCGATTGACCCTTCCACTTCAGGTTTTCATTCACATTAGCTTCCAGGTTCATTTTTTTAAGCTTCATATTGGTGTCGTTTCTAACACTCATTAGGCACGACCCACCCTTGCGATCTACGAGAATTTGCAAGCCCACAAAACCTTCTGCTTTTTTAAGCATTTTATCGTCCCAACCGGAGGTAATCACCGATTTGAGTTTTTCATTGTCTATTTCAGCAATTATTCTGGTTTCTTCATACTTAAACTCGTCCAGGTAGCAGTTTTCAAACCGCTCAGGATATACATACTGACCATAAAGTCCGGGAAGGCATAAAAATGTAAATAGCATGCCGTAAAAAGCTGATCGTCTCATAAAATAAAGTTCGGAAGTTTCCGGCTTATGGCAAAACCACTTTCCAAATACCAAAAATTACAATCGGTTTTGTCCCCGAAGACGGGCACGCTTCGCTCATCAAATGAAGATTTGTCCGGACGTAAGAAAAAAAATCATAACCCAATAAAATTTTTACAAAGGGGATTTTGGAGGTTGATGCCTATTGAAAAACTGTATTTGTGTAATCTGAATGACGATTTAGTAGCCAGTTAAGAAGAATTTTATTTGGTGTAGTAAATCGTTTGCAAAGAAAAATTTTGAAAAAAAGTGAAAATCCCTTGAACCATTTACTGGTTATGTGCGTCTATCAGGAAGTTGGAAACTTTGGGTAACCTTAAAGTTTCCCTAGTATCAAACCATGGAAGTAAGAGATAAGATTGTAGAAAAGGCCGGAGAACGCATGTTAATGTACGGTATTCGTACGGTAACAATGGACGATATCTCCAGAGATCTCGGCATTTCGAAAAAGACCATTTACCAATATTTTAAGGATAAGAAAGACCTGGTAAATACCATAACAGCCCTGCATCTGGATATTGAGAAGTCTCGGTTCGAATCTACCGAATTAAGAAGCGAGAACAGTGTGCATGAACTTATACTTATTTCTCAATGCCTGCGCGAGTCTATCAAAGACATGCGTATGAACGTGCTCAACGACCTGCAGAAGTTTTATCCGGAAGCCTGGAAAATGTTTGAAAACTTTAAACGCAATACCATGCTTTGTTCCATTACCCGGGTAATTATAAAAGGTCAGGAAGAGGGGTATTTCAGGAAAGAGATAGACCCACACCTAATTTCTATAATGCGCATGGAGCAGGTGCACACATTTATTATTAACCAGAATCTTTATCCAAAAGAGAAATACACCCTTGCAGAGGTGCAAATGCAGTTGTTCGATCATTTCGTGCACGGCCTGTTCACCCCTGCAGGTTATCAACTTTTTAACCAGTACACAACAGCAAAACTCAAATCAAATGAAACGCTCAGTTAAGAGAGTAAGCGCCTTACTACTGATGCTTCTTACGGCAGTTTCCGTAAGCGCTCAGGAATCATTTTCTCTTGAAGAGGCCATTCAATATGCGCTGCAAAACAATGAGAATTTGAAAATTGCGATGGTAAATACCAGCGATGCGGAGGCCCAGGTGGGTGAAACACGTGCCGATGGTCTGCCACAAATCAATGCCAATTTTGGCTATACGAACAATACGCAAATTCCGGTAAACATTGTACCGGCCAATGTGTTCGATCCCAATGCTCCTGAAGGTGCCACTGCAGCCATTCGCTTTGGTGTTCAACACCAGGGGCAGTTTGGAGTAAATGCCTCTCAGATGATCTGGGATGGCTCCTTTTTTATCGGCCTCAAAGCCGCCAAAACCCTTCGCGAGAAGGTTGTGGTAGACGAACTCATGGTTCGGGAAGATGTAATTGAGCAGGTTACAAAAGCCTATTATCTGGTGCTGGTCAATCAGGTGCGAACCAACCTGATTGAAGCCAATATTGCCACGCTCGATTCTACCCTGAGAGAAACCAGAGCTTTGTATGAAAATGGGTTTGCTGAGAAAATTGATGTGAGCAGAATTCAGGTACAGCTCAATAACCTGAAGGCCGAACGCAGTGGAGTAGACCAGGCCATAGTGGCAAGCAAAAATCTACTCAAGTTTGCCATGGGAATGCCGGTAGAAACTCCAATTACACTATCGGAAGAGCTCGATAATTTTGACTTTGAGTATTCGGCTTCTGAGGTAGATGCTTTCTCGGTAGGCGATCGGCTGGAACTACAGCAAGTAGAGTTTCTGAAGCGTTTGGCAGAGCTGGACATTAAGAATACCTATTCTCAATACATTCCTAAAGTGAGTTTTACAGCCGCCTGGGGAAGAAATACCGGAAACGATCAGTTTGGCAACCTTTGGAACGAAAACCGACAATGGTTTACCAACTCCAATATTGGACTCAATATTAGTATTCCGGTGTTTGACGGACTCAGAAAGAAGTATACGGTGGAGCGCAAGAAGTATCAGCTAGAAACGCTCAACTACCAGCAGTCGCTGCTATCCAATAGTCTTAGACAGCAACTTATAAACTCAAAAATGGCTCTCGATGTAAACCTCGAAAGGCTGGCGGTTCAGGAAGATAATCTGGAACTAGCCCAGGAGGTAGTGGAAGTTACACGTGCAAAATATACTGCAGGTGTTGGTTCTAACCTTGAGCTCATAGATGCAGAACAATCTTACAAAGTGGCCGAGGTCAACTACCTCACCGCCTTATATGACGCCATTGTGGCAAAAATTGATTTAGACAAAGCCCTGGGCAAACTCAACTAACAACAACCAAGAAAAAATTAAGCAATGAAATCGTTAAGAATCTCTACACTTTTTATCATGGCCGCTGTATTAGTAGCGAGCTGTGGGCAGGGTGAAGGCACACTTGAAGATAAAAAAGAACGCCTCAATGCTGCCAAAGAAGAAATTAAGGCCTTACAAAATGAAGTAGCTACACTGGAAAAGGAGATAGCTGCTCAAGACCCTGAGTTTGGTAAGGTAAAAGAAAACGCTACCCTTATTACTACTGTGGTAGCAAACAAAGAAGACTTCAGTCATAAAATTGAAGTTAGAGGCAATGTGCAGTCAAGAACCAATGTGTTCATTAGTGCCGAAACCATGGGACAGCTTACCGCTGTAAATGTGGTTGAAGGACAGTATGTAAACAAAGGCCAGGTTTTGGCAACCATCGATTCTGAAACTCTTGAGAAGAACATTGAGGAGGTAAAGAATCAGTTGGAGTTTGCGACCACCGTTTTCGAAAAAAGAGACCGCTTGTGGAAGCAAAATATTGGTACCGAAATAGACTATTTGCAGGCCAAGAACAACAAAGAGTCGTTGGAGAAGTCTTTGGCTACTTTACAAACTCAGTTGGAAAAGACCAAAATTAAAGCACCGTTTTCAGGCACTATAGAGCAAGTTCCGGCCAGTGCAGGTCAGGTGGTGCAACCGGGCACTCCCATTGCTTTTTTGGTAAGCAACCAGAACATGTACATTACGGCTGAAGTATCTGAGGCCTACATTGGAAAGTTTAAGAGAGGAGATAAGGTCAAAGTAAGCCTTCCGGCTTTAGGAGCAGAGTTCGAAAGCACCATAAGCACAGTAGGTAGTGTAATCAACCAGGCCAGCAGAACTTTTACCGTAGAAGTAAAACTGCCTAACGTGGCCGAATACCTAAAAACTAACCTTGTAGCCATTGTTCAACTCACAGACTATCAAGTAGACGAAGCTGTGGTTATTCCTTCCAGAATTATACAAGAAGACTTTGAAGGCAACTTTGTATACAAAGTCAATGGAAAGAAGGCCGAGAAAATTCATGTGACCTTAGGCAAAACCTATGATGGTAAGTCAGAAGTTTTGGCCGGACTAAATGGTGGAGAGACCATCGTAGACAAAGGCAACAGAAGTATTGCCGATGGCACCATTGTTAGTGTTCAAAACTAATCACACTTAAGAAATCACCATTATGGCAGATGATAAACAAAAAATTGTAGATAAGGAGTTTGGGCTCACCTCCCTCTCTCTGCGCAATAAGATCACCGTTTATGTGCTGACCTTACTAATTACTGTTGCAGGTATATATTCCTACATTACCCTACCCAAAGAGAATTTTCCGGAGGTAGAACAGCCAACAGTTTATGTAAGTACCGTACACCCCGGTAACTCTCCCGAAGATATGGAGAGCCTCATTACCCGTGAGTTGGAGAAGGAGATCAACACCATAGAAGGGGTTGATAACATTCAATCTACTTCTGTTCAAGACTACTCAGCTATTGTTATTGAGTTTCAGGTTGGAATAGATGTAGATGAGGCGGTAATTGATGTGAAAGACGCGGTAGACCGTGCCAAATCCGAATTGCCAAGCGATCTGAAAAGCGACCCGGAAGTAATTAAGTTTAGCTTTTCAGAGAACTTCCCCATACTTAATATTAACCTTACCGATCCCGGCAAAACTCTCGATGAACTGAATGATATTGCTGAGTATCTGGAAGATGAAATCGAGAAATTTCCTGAAGTATCGAAAGTCAATATTGTTGGGGTAGATGAGAAGGAAGTTGAAATAAAAGTAGACCCGTTTAAACTAGAAGCCAGAAAAGTAACTTTTCAAGACATTGAGAATGCTATTTCGGCTGAGAACGTGACCCTTTCGGGAGGAAACGTGATTCAGGATGGCTTAAGAAGAAACGTACGGGTGGTGGGAGAGTTTGATGACCCCAGCCAGCTTGAAGAAGTTATCATTAGCAATGAAGATGGTAACATAGTCTATCTGAAAGATGTAGCCACCGTAGAGTTCGGTTACAAAGACAAGCAGAACTATGCCCGTTTGGATCTGAACCCGGTAGTGAAAATAGACGTGATGAAGCGAAGTGGCGAAAACCTATTGGTGGCCACCGACAAAATCATGAACCTGATTCAGGAGAGCCGCGACAAAGGAGCCATACCTGAAAGTGTAAAAGTGACCATTACCAACGATCAGTCCAAAGACACTCGTGAGCAGGTAAGCTCTTTAGGTAACAACATTATTTTTGGAGTAATTCTGGTAGTTACGGTACTGCTGTTCTTCTTGGGTACCAGAAACTCTCTGTTTGTGGGTATGGCCATTCCGTTGTCTATGTTCATGGCGTTAATGATTCTGGGGCTTTCGGGCATCACCATTAACACTATGACTCTTTTTGCCCTCATTATGGCTTTGGGTATGCTCGTAGACAACGGTATTGTGGTGGTTGAAAACGTATACCGTCTGATGGAGGAGGGATTGAGCCCAATGGCTGCGACCAGACGTGGAGTTGGAGAAGTGGCCTTGCCTATTATTTCTTCAACAGCTACTACTCTTGCGGCCTTTGTGCCACTGGCTTTCTGGCCGGGCATAATCGGAGAGTTTATGCTCTACTTGCCGCTAACACTCATGATCACCCTGGGGTCTTCACTATTCGTGGCCCTGGTTATTAACCCTGTGTTCATTGCTTCATTTATGCGGGTGGATGGAACCAGAGTAATCGACAACAAAAAAGTGATTATAAGATCGACCATTGCTATTGTAGTGGGAGCAGTGTTTGCCCTTGGTTTGGAGCTTATAATGTTTGGCAACCTGCTCATGCTCATAGGAGTAATTACACTTCTCAATGTCTATGTGTTGGGGCCATTGTCCAGAAAGTTTCAGGCTACTGTGTTGCCGGCTTTGGAGAATCGCTATGAGAAAATATTGAAATCGGCCGTAAGACATCCGTTCCTCTACCTGGGTGGAGCCTTTGGTTTGCTGTTTCTCTCACTGGGCATTTTTGCCACCAACACGCCCAATGTTATTTTCCTCCCTGAGAACGAGCCGCGCTATGTCAATGTGTTTGTGGAGTTTCCGGTTGGTACTGACATTGAGAAAACCAACACATTTGCCCAAAACATAGAAGAGCAGGTGCTAGAAATTATTAAGCCCTACGAGTCTATTGTAGAGTCAGTTACCACCAACGTGTCGCAAGGAGCGGCCGACCCCAACGACCCAACGGCCGTAGGTCAGTCTGAAGAGCCTCACAAGGCACGGATTACGGTGAACTTTATTGAAAGTAAGCTGCGTGGCGACCTGAATACGAAAGATGTAATGGAGGCCATTCGCGAGCAGGTAAAACTGGAGCCTGGAGTAACCCTAACTGTAGATAAGGATGCTGCCGGTCCTCCAACGGGAAAGCCCATTAACCTGGAGATAATTGGTGAAGATTTGGAAACCCTGATTAGTCTTGGTGAGCGCGTTAAACAGCGCATCGATGAGTCCGGAATTGAGGGGATTGAGCAACTTAAGAGTTCTCTTGAGTTGGGTAAGCCCGAGTTGGTTATTGAAATAGACAGAGACAATGCTCGCAGGTTTGGACTCAGTACCTATTCTGTAGCCAATGAAATCCGTACGGCTCTTTTTGGTAAAGAGGTATCGAAATACAAAGAGGGAGAAGATAGCTACGAGATTAATGTTCGGTTGAATCAGGATTACAGATACGATATAGATGCTCTGCTTAACAAGAACATTACGTTTAGAGACCAGAGCAGTGGTCGTTTGGTGCAGGTGCCTATTTCTGCCGTAGCCGATGTGCGCTACAGCTCAACCTATGGTTCTATTAAGCGAAAAGATCTCGATAGGGTAGTAACGCTTAGTTCCAACGTGTTGGGTGGTTATAACCCCACAGAAATTAACAACCAATTGAAAGAACTCATGGCCGATTTTCCAATGCCCAATGGCTATAGCTATGCCTTTACCGGAGAGCAGGAAGAGCAGGCCGAAAACATGGCTTTCCTTTCCAAGGCATTGTTGATTGCCGTGTTTATGATTTTCCTAATCATTGTTTCGCAGTTCAATAAAATTACGGCTCCGTTTATAATCATGATTTCCGTATTGCTAAGTACGGTGGGGGTATTCCTCGGCCTGGTAGCTTTCAATATGGACTTTGTGGTAATTATGACCATGGTGGGTATTATTGCCTTGGCAGGGGTTGTAGTGAACAATGCCATTGTACTGATCGACTTTATTGAGTTGACCAGAAAAAGAAAGAGACGTGAGCTGGGGCTTGATGAAGAAGATGGAAGGCTGCCTATGGAAGAGGTTGTCGACTCCATAATTATTGCCGGTAAAACAAGGCTGCGTCCGGTATTGCTTACGGCCATTACCACCATCTTAGGTCTGGTTCCGTTGGCTATAGGTTTAAACATTGATTTTATTGGAGCATTTGCAAACTACAATGCCGACTTCTACATAGGAGGAGATAACGTAGTCTTCTGGGGTCCAATGTCCTGGACGATTATATTCGGTCTTACGTTTGCTACTTTCTTTACCCTCATTATAGTGCCAACTGCCTACCTCATTGCCGATAAGGTAATGTACAGGATTGCTAAATGGAGGGGAGATGTTTCCGTTTTAGATATGAGTGATCATTCGGGCGATAAAAAAGAAGTTTTGGCCTGATGTTTGTTCTTAAAGATAACGTGGTGATTAGATTCCCAAGTTAGGGAGTCATTCATAGTTAAGGTTGATTTGGTGGCTCCCCTGAGAGGTCGGGGGAGTCTTTTTTTATTCCCTATTTTAATGTTTCATTTGGTAGAATTTATCTGAACTATACCGCTTCTTTGGCAGTTAGACAAAACGAATGCGATCAAACCCTTTAGCCTTTCTGCTTTTAATTGTTTTTCTGGCCTGGCTGGATTTTTATGCCTATCAGGCTACCAAGACCCTTGTTGACTCCTGGAAGCCCGCTGCCAAACGTGTGGTACGCTACATCTACCTGGCTCAGGCCATTGTTATGCTGGGGCTGGTGGTGTGTCTTTGGCTCATTCAAACAGGTACCATAAGCTTTATGTTCATGCTTTCGATTGTCTTTATGAGCTACATGGCCAAGCTGCTGGCCGTACTCTTTGTTTTCTTCGATGACATAAGAAGGGTACTCCGCTGGTTTTTTGAAGGCCGCAAGAAGCGATATGAAAAACGTGTGGCTAGCGGACAAAAAATGCCCCGATCAAAATTTCTTGCTCGTTCGGCCGTGGTGGTGGCCACCCTGCCCGTAGTTACCATGAGTTTTGGCATAGTAAAAGGAGCTTACGACTACCGGGTGAGAAGAAGGAGGGTGTACCTGCCCAATTTACCCAAAGCTTTCGAAGGGATAAAGATTGGCCAGCTTTCTGATATTCATAGCGGAAGTTTCTTTGATAAAACAGCCGTAGAAGGTGGCATTGATTTACTGCTTAAGGAAAAACCCGATGCCATATTTTTTACCGGAGATCTGGTGAACAATGAAACTCGTGAGGTTGCTCAGTATGTAGACTTATTTTCCCGACTAAAAGCCGATTTGGGAGTGTTTTCTACCCTGGGTAATCATGACTATGGTGACTATAAGGCCTGGTCTTCGCCAATGGCTAAAGCCCGAAATTTGCAGGAGATGATTAAGGTACATGAGCGCATGGGGTGGAGGTTGTTAATGAATGAACACGAGGTGTTGAGGATGGGAACTGACCAGCTAGCTGTGATTGGCGTTGAGAACTGGGGAGCCGGCCGATTTGCCAAGTATGGTAACCTTGAAGAAGCTGCCCGCCACGCTGAAGGCGATGTGAAATTGCTTCTTTCGCATGACCCGAGCCATTGGGACGCTCAGGTGAGAACTCAGCAACCCGATATTGACCTGATGTTTGCCGGCCATACACATGGCATGCAACTAGGGGTAGAAATAGGAGATTTTCGATGGAGCCCTTCGAAATACATATATAAACAATGGGCCGATTTATACCAGGAGGGTAACCAATATTTGTATGTGAATCGGGGGTTTGGATTTCTGGGATTTCCCGGCCGAATTGGTATTTACCCTGAGATCACCATTCTTGAGCTTACTTCGCGTCCGTTGGTGTAGCGGTGAAATCTTCGCGAAGCTTTTTGCCGATTTTTGAATGCACTTGCATTTCCTCTCTTTAATGATACCCAACTTTTAAGTATCTAGCTTCAGTCGTTTGGGTGACTCTTAACCATAGGGAAACTGAATGTCTGTGTCTATGCTCTTTAAATGAGTTATTTGTGAGGATATAAAATGGTAGTATAGCGTAGAAGCATTGGCCAGGCGATTTAAGTAAGTAAGCCTTAAACTTTGTAAACTCAATGGCTCGTATAGGCTCGGGGAGCTTTTAAAGGCTCTTTTCTGTCCGCCATAATTTGGTGACTCTGAGTTCTTGCTAGCGACTGTTACCCACCGTATTATTTACCATAGATTTCGTAAAGGGTGTTCCAGATTAGCCCGTTTGAATCGTGTTGCTCCCAAAGGTCGTTGATTAGAAAATTTTGTTCGTAGTTCGCCTCATATGGACCAAATTGGTAGTCAGTTAAAAAAAAGACTTTGCTTACGGGTGAGTTCCTTAGTGCAATATTCAGGAGTTGATCAATTTGATCTCTGAATTCAGGCAAGAACTGAAATCGCACCTGCTGGTTTGCTCCAAGAAGTTGGTCTTCAACATGGGGTATGACAATATTCTTTGGTTCATAGTCCCAGTTGATCAGCTCACCTGCAAAAAATCCTCCTTTGGAGCCTTCAACAAATTCAGGATTACCCAAGTGTAGAATTGTTCCTTCGTTTTTCAGCAGAAAGTCGTAGAAGAGTCCACGATCACTTTCAAGTTTATGTTCTTCACGAATTGCGAGTTTGAAATTGAACTGATTGATGTTCAGTTGTTTAGAATTGATCGATACAATCTCAATAGTTGGCACAAAATTATCTTTAAACTCTTGTTGTGGACAATAACTAGTAATTGGCTAGTAGGGCATGGCTCAAGTTACCTCTATTCTTGTTGAATTCTCCTTTTTTAGTTTCATCAATAACCACAGTCCTATAACGACTCTTATTGCCGGTTGCAAGTAGCTGTAAACCTGTTGGTATAGCCAATCAACTACTTCGTTAATTTGTGTAAGCCCCAGGTAAAACCGAGCGAAAGAACCAAGGCTTAGAACTCCAATAAAAATCAGAGAGACGGAAATCAATTTCCCCAAACCACTTTCACTATTGAAAGCAAATCCAAATAACAAGGAACCCAACCCAAAACTGTAAATCACCAAGAAATACTTACTATCGGAGAGGGCACTGCTTCCTATAATCAATGTCCTATACATTTCCTTATCGACTGAAGAAGTTGCTTCAAGATAGCCCGGTCTCCAAAATTGATTGAGAGCATCAATTAATAGTGCCTGTTGCGACATTTCAGTATAAGCCCAAACAGATAAGCCCAGAGTTCCTAAAATGACCAATAACTGATGTTTTTTATATAACAAATAGGCCACTCCAAGAAAGGCAATAAAATTCACTTGCGGATGCACAAAAAGTACCCACAATTTTGACAAATAGAGCGTATTTGAATGGAGCATAGCCCCCGCCTCAAGACCTTGAGAATTGACGCTGGGGACAAATATTAGAAATGCAGTTGTCAATGCTCCAAGAAAGGAACAGATTGCTGTAAACGTAATGAATTTGGTAGTGCTTCGTTCCATGGTTGTTTGGTTTTAGTAATGCTCTGATTGGTGTATCTGGTAGGGAATACACCATACACCTTGTTCGTGGTAGTTATTTCTTTGATGCAGATAATTTGATTCCGTTTCCATAGTCGGCTTCATCGATCATCTCGAAGGTAGCGTTATCTCCATCGAAACGAATGGTCATTTGGTATTTGTGTGCATTTGAGAACTCGTTGTAATCTATGACAATGGTATTACTATCAATCCATTGTGCTTTTGCAGCCATAGGTGTTTTAAAACGAGTTGCATCAGAAATTTTATAAGTCCCTTTCAGTCCAATAGGGACTTTTCGGTCTCCAACCTCATTCGACTTTGTTATGTTCAATCCTAAAAGCACATAGGCTGTATCAGGATCTTTTGCACATAACCTAAAATGACTAAACCCAATGTTGTTATTGTCGAATACATAGGTTCTGGCACATAGCTCACTTGCCAAAGGCGATATATAGACCGTATCGTCTTCTAAAGCAGGTTTTTTAGCCCTTGCCAATTCTTCTTTAAGGAGTTGATATCCCTGCTCATTTGCTGTTATTTGGGCGTCAGACTTTAATGCATTCACAATATATGATCCTAGTTGGCTAGGTTCGAATCCTGTTCCATACATTACAATGACAATTTGTTTTTCAGGTAAAATAATTAAGCGTTGACCACCTCTTCCCTGTGCTTCAATAAGGCCTCCTAAATCTTCTCGCAACCACCATAAATAGCCATAAGACTCCTCATTACTTAGTGCCACTTTTGGTGTGATTGATGCTTCAATCCATTTCGCGCTGACAATTTGTTTTCCGTTGTAAGATCCCTTATTCAAAACAAGTTGCCCAATTTTTGCCAGATCAACCGCAGTTAAATATATATCTCCCGATGCATTGGTAAAACCACTTAAATCGGTTCCAAACTTGTAATTCTCAATTTCCAGTGGGCTGAATAAGTACTCTTTTGCCAGCTGCTCCATTGTCATTCCCGAAGTTTCTTCGATGATCATCGAAAGTAACTGAACACCTGCCGAGCAATAGACAAATTTTTCTCCGGGTGGATTAGTTAGAGTTGATGCAAAAATGTCTTTAAGAGGGAAATCACTTGATTTAATGATGTCACGCATATTTTCACCCTGTGAAAAATTGGAGCAAATACCGGATGTCATTGTTAAAAGATGCGCTATTGTTATTTCCTTTTTGTGTTCTGAATCAAAAAGAGATGGGTTGTTCGGAAAGAAATCAGCTACTGTTTGTTCAACACTTGTTATAAAGCCTTTGTCAATGGCAATTCCTACCAGTATGGAGGTAATACTTTTGGTAATGGAAGCTACATCATGCAAATATTCCGCTTTTTGAGGGTAGAAATGTGCATCTAAAACCGGGACATTATTTCTTTGAATGTAAATACTATTAACATTGAGATTTTCATCTCTAATGGTTTTCACTAGCTGGCTCAGTATTTCGGAATCAAACCCATAATTCTCCGGGTACTCATTCCGGATGGCTGTTTTATTTTTTTGTGATTGAGAATTTGAGCAGGAAGCCAATAGGATTAAAGCAAAGATTAAGTATTTGTTCATTTTGTAAGTCTTTATTTACTTAAGTCGCAAGCAGTATATTTCTGAACCTTGCCTCCATTTGTGTCTTCACAAATGGCTGTTAATAGACGCTGTGAGGACACCGCTTGTGGCTAGTATACTGGATTTAACAAATGCGATCTAAATGAGTAACCCTATTATTCATTTTGTAAGCCCTTAGTACTGCCAATACTCTCGTGGATGGTCAGTAGTGGATTTTAAACCACTAAACTGTGTGCTAGCACCAACCTTTGATTTTTATGATTATGCTTTTATATCTAGTGCTCCTCCCACGGTTGCACTTAAACAATGTCGAGTTTTTGTGCGTTTTTTGCCACTACTGGCATAGTTTCTACCCTTTAAATTTATTTGTACGTCCATTTTATTGTATTCTACAAGTATGTGAGCCGGTAACCTCATGAATACCCACTAAAATTAAAACCAGCGGAACGTAGAGATACAGACTCTTAATGACAAATTCTCCGGGTTGATGAGATCCCAAAACATCAATAATCCCAAGGCTTACATTAAAGGTTAAATGAAGTATGACTATCGCTATAATGGAACCTTGTGAGTGATTATAAATAATGCCCATAAGCATGCTCAACAGGACAACATTTAAGGAAAAAGCCCAAAAAGGAATTTTGGATTGCGGAGAATCAAGAAGCCATAAGGGTGCATGCCATAGCGACCATATTGCTCCTACGATTAAAGCACTTGCCATCCACCCATAGTTGGTTTTGATTTCGGGATAAAGCAAGCCTCTCCAGCCTAATTCCTCTCCTAATGGCCCTAAAAACAAGTTTATAAGCAAGAGAGGAATTAGGAATTTCAGTTCAAAATTCGACCATTGGATGACGTGTCCTCTTTGTAACTCCAAGATTAGAATGGCTCCGGCAATTACAAGAGGGAGCAATGAAACACATTGCCACCATGAAAAATCAGGGATGGAAAAGGACGTTTGCAATTTTGAAAGCAGCTCCTTCTTTACCGACCAGATTATGATAGCAGCGATATTCGGACTCCAAATGGCAATGAGCCAAATGGGCAAACCAATGGAAGATTCAGGTGTGTGGGCACCTGAAACATTTAACATCAACACCAATGATATGAGTGAGATAATAAAGGTCAATAGGAGAAAGCCTGCAATAGGGTTATCTGCCAAAAGGAGATTTATTCTTCCCATAGCTATTACTTTATCGAATTGATGAATTTTTCAACCAGTTGTTTATTATCTCAATTGTCTCTTCAGTTTTCTCTTCCTGAACAAAATGTCCCGCTTCAAATGCATAGGTCGAATCCTTTGAAAAGAAGCTTTTCCATTTCTCCAGATTATCCTTTTTAATGAAGTCGTCTTTTTCACCCCAAAGAATTAATACAGGTTTGTCTTTTATTGCATCAGCTTGTTTCCAGAGTTGGCCATACCAATCTGAAGAGCCAATCAACGATTTGCCTATGTTGAGCAAACCATACCGGCTACCTTTATTGGGGAATGGTTTTTTGTATTGCTTATGAATGTTTTTACTCAAATGCTTTTTGTTGTAAAATGCTTTTTTGAGTAAAACTGAGGGTGAAAAGTTGGTGTTTAGGTATAGATAATTGCCCAACCAACTGTGAAGAATTTTATTGATCTTTTGAGCGTCTTTATCATTTTCTGTTTCCCAAAGCCATGTATTGAACATCACTATTCTCTTCACATTTTCGGGATTAGCTATGGCGTAAGCCAACCCAATGGGGCCACCAAAATCATGAACGACCAACGTTATGTTCTTTAGGTTTAAATGCTCAATGAGCAGATTTAGGTTTTTAGCGTGTTCTTGTGGTGTGCCAGCAAAGTTTTTGGGCTTGTCTGATAAACCAAATCCAATATGGTCTAGTGCAATGCATCTATAAGTACCAGACAAAGCCTTGATGTAATTTCGGTACAAAAAAGACCAGGTTGGTGTTCCATGAACAAACAGAATGACCTCGCCTTTGCCTTCGTCAATAAAATGTAGTTTACCGTGTTCTGTGCTGAGGTAGTTAGAATGAAAAGGGTATTCTGTAGTGTTTAGCCAATTCTGGGCATTTGAAGATTTATACATGACAATAAGAGCTAGTGTTAAGAGTATATGCTTCATTTTTTTATGCAAATCTCCATTCTATTGCCAGAATATAATTGTAGAAATACGACCACTTACCTGCTACACTGCGGTTTGAGCCAGAAATCATCTTCAACCATCTTTAGCAGATATTAGCTCATTAGAATTGTTCCGCCTGAATGACTAATACCGGAGCCGTTTTTCAATTACCGGTAATTTAGAATCGGACGAAATTGAACTCCTTTTGAATATTGACTGCTCCAACGAAACTCGTAAATAAAGGGGACGTGTTGATTTCAACAGCATTGATGGTATCGAACGGAAGGCAGAAAGCCTACCTATTACCTGCCCAACCGTATTTCTAGGGCAGAAAGGTTATATGAGAATGGTATGGCCAGAAAAAATGCCAAGAACCTTAAACGAGTTTCCTGATGTGGTTGAACTGGAGTAAAGCATAATCGCTTCATTTTTCAGGTAAAAATCCGGCTAGGTTCTTACCTGAAGTTGTAGAAATTCTACTTGTTATTCGTTGGTATATCGGTGGTATAATGTATCCCTGTAGCTTTGTAGCTTCTTGGGAGAGAGTTTGGCAATTGATTTTACTTCATTGATGAGGTGGGGCTGATCGTGGTAGTCATACTCAACTACCAATTCCATCCAATTAACTGACTCATCTTTAGACAGTATAAAATCGATGTAGTTGTTTACACGAATAATCTTACAGTAAACTTTTGGGGAAATTCCTATCCGTGTTTTGAATAGCCGTTGCAATTGCCTTTCTGAAACATAAACCTTCTTTGCAATATCACCTATGGTTATTTTGCCTTTTGTCTGATGGATGGCTTTAATAGCTTGTTGAAGGGGAGGGCTATTTAAATTTTGGTTTATGTTGTCGGTTAAGAACTTTTCTGCCACTATCGCTTTTTGAGGAAAGTCTAATCCATCAAGCTCTGAATGTAAGTTTTCATATTTCTGCCTTAGATCTTCCGTCAAGTGGTTTACCAGTTTAGCCATAGGCAGTCTCATTAATTTGTAAAGCCCATCACCTATAAATGAGATGCCAAATAAATCGATCTTACCTTTTTGGTTTATGATTCTACTCGTGGCAAATGCAGGAACAATAATAACCCTCGGGTTCAAAGACATAAACTTTGTGGCTTCCATATATTCAATGTCTCTGCCGTAATTAAATATCAGTAAATTCTGTCCTTTGGGAAGGTACCTTGAATTAATACCTACGGCCTCATCAATATCTCCTTTCATTTGCCAGTAGCATAGAATGTCATCTTTTAAAGATTTCTCAGCTACTAGTTTTTCTGTATAGTTCATTACCCTATTTTATCTTCTTTAGCAAGAAGCACAATGGCCCCGGCTGTGCGTAGTACATGATTGATCCTGGAGTACCCGGGACAAGCTAGCACGGGTGGTAGCCAAAGCTGTGGTGTAGTATTTACTTAAATTCATTACCGCATTTTTTACATTTATAAACAGTCTTGTAGTAAATCGGAAATACCATAAACAGAAAAGAAATAATTGCAGATAATACTCCCTTTGTCCCTTTCATCGATTTAAATGCGCTATAAATATCTTCTGACTCACATTTAGCACATTTGATCGTTTCATCCTGGTCATTTGTTAGAGCAGATTTTTCGATCTCTTCAATGACTTCTGTTGCTTTTTCGATATCTGATTTACTAATCTTTAATTTAATTCCGCCAACAGTTACATTGTAAAGAGGGTTGAGGCTAACGATGTTTTCGTCAAACAGAAAGCATATTATGTTTTCGCTTTCAAGTTTGGACTTTACCATATGAGCCTCAATCGAATTGTCAAATGTCTTAATAGTGATTAATTCCAAGCTTAATTTTTTATACGTCCCAACATTCTGGCTATTAGCAGTGCATGATTGATCCGGAGTACTCGGGACAAGCTAGCACGGGTGGTAGCCAAAGCTGTGGTTTGCCTGCCTGTTGGCAGAGAGGTGTTTAATTTATTTATTTTTTGAATAAGAGGAGCTCGTTTGGAGCGATAGAAACACAGAAGATTTGGCACCACCGGCCGCATTGCGTGTAGGGTGTGTTATCTGCGACTATTTAATCTCTACAGTCATATCTGATTTTGATATCACTTGAGAGCTTATTTTTAATTGATTCACTATTACCGTCAATTCCATTGTAAGGTTTGACTCATATTTAGTAATGAATTCCTTTGAAATGCTGTATTGTGAAATACCCGTTCCATTTCCAGTAGCCGTTATTGTTGAATTCTCAATATCCATTTCTAATTCTACTGTTTGAGTGATGTCAAAAGTAGCAAGATCATTCTCGATCTCTTTTAATAAGTAATCAGTTTTAATTACTACTTGAACGTTTTGAACTCCAGCTACAGGAATAGTCATAGGGAGAGTTTGGTTAAAAGTATCACCTTGTTTTAACGGGTAGTCTGGAAATTTGATTTGCTCTTGCACATTTTCTAAAGTTGATGTTAATGTAGTTCTCAAAGCTTCATTAATATTTTCCCCGATAATCGTATCAACTTTAAATTTATTGTTTGAATCATATTTCCCTTCAATTCGCATTCCCTCTAAGGGGCTCTTCTGTTGAGTTGATTGACCATTTTGTGTTTGAATTGTGTGCACTTTTTGATATGTCATTACAGCATCAAAAGTATCATCGGACAAAAGTTCTTGAGTTTTGATGCTCGAGACAACTGAGTTTGAACTTTCAACAAGAATAGGGTTTTGGACACCATTTGCTTTCAGGTTTTCTAGCATTTCTTTAGAGCCATCAAATTTCACCTCGGACTTGGATGTTGTAATCATGGTTGTGATATACTCTGTATTAGGATGGAATACACTTTTGAACAACACTTCATTCTGAGCTTGTCCGAGTGCGTTAAAGCAGATGATGGCGAGTAGTAGATAGTAAGGTTTCATTTTAATTGCAGGTAGCGGTTCTGCTAAACGCAGTATGGGCGTGTATCCCAAATTGCCGTTTTAGCCATTGTAATACCTCATTTCTTTTTTTATTCTATATATGGAAGAGTCTCATAATCTTCTTTGTCAAATTGCTCAATTACATCAAGAGCTCCTTTTTTTGATTCCCAACCTATTTCTTTGGCGGAATATGATGAGTCATAAACTCGGTCGATTGATTTAGGAAATTTCCATTTTCTTTTATCGAATTCATTGGCCAGTTGTGGATGTCTTTCCCGAATAACAATTTCAGGATTCCTTGCCAATTCTTCAAGGTCAGATTTTAAAAATGGAGTCTTTCCCGATATCACATAAGTATCTATTTCTTTCGTTTTCTTTGATTCGCTTGCAAGTATATGTGCATCTGCCACATCTCTATAATCTACTCCTCTGTGCAGCCGATAAACTGCCATTTTCTGAACAGGTTCCGGAAAACATCTGGACATCCTAATTATGCTGACTTTTAGTTTGTCACCTGCATATTGATTGAATAATTTTTCAGCCTCTAATTTGGTTTTATGATAGATGGTTTTTGGTTCAGGAATTGTTTGTTCATTGACCCAAACGGCTTCTTCTTTTCCGTGACTCGCATATCCGTATAAAGCTGTGGTGCTTGTAAAAATAATTTGTGAAACGCCACAAGCTAAGGCAACTTTGCAAATATTCTCTGTCGCATGAACATTTATTTCATAGAATTTTTTTTCTGAATTATAGGCTACATGTGGAGCATGTAATGCTGCTGAATGAAAAACAGTTTCTACGTTTTCAAATGATTTTAAGAGATTTTCGTAATCGCAAATATCTCCAATTATTGATGTTGCCGATGAAGGAGATAAGTCAAGTCCTTCTGTTTTATATTTTTGGCTTAACTTCCAATGCAATGCTCTCCCAATTCTTCCACTGCTTCCTGTAATCAAGACTTTTTTTGTCATTGGATTTTGTCTTCTTTTTGATGTGGTATAACGTTCTGGCTGCTCGTAGTGGGTGATTAATCCGGAGTACTCGGGGCAAGCTAGCACCGGGGGTAGAGCTCAATTTTTACATTTTAATTTTCCATTTTTTGCTTGCGCCCAACGTCCAGATATGGCGCGGGCTTCTAGCCATTGTTGTACACCGTTTTTATTATACATTTTTTAATTTTTCGTCATACCAAACATCTTCGTATCCGTTTTTGTCGATTAAAAACCGATAGCCAACTTCAAGTCCGAAATATTTAATTAATTCAGGTCGGATTTGAAGCAAATGTTCTGCACACATTGGTTGGAAAAAGTCATCAGATTCCGAATATTCTCCTGTCCAAATGTACCAACCTGTAGTTCCCTTTTCCTTTGGATGCCTCAATCCGTGTATTGGGTCAGCATTCAAATCAGAACCAATTCCAATTTTCAATTTTTTGTCAATCGGATTCCATTTAGAATCATATTTTTCGCAAATCGCTTTTTGTCGGTCGATATGGACGTTCCACAAATTGTAATCCTCTAATAAGTTCTCGTCAGTTTCCAACTGGTGTTTCCAAAGTCGAATGTTTGTTTCGTTTATTGGGAAGTTTATGGTTTGATTGTCCCATTGGAAAATAATGTCACTTATTACTTCATCATCCCAATCAAAGAAGTCTTCGCTAATTAGTTTCCAAGCGTAATTCTCCAAATCTGATTTTTGAATTTTTCCGCCCAGAAATTGTTCGCATTTATTGATTAGGTCAGAACGTGATATTTTAATTTCTTGGTTCAAATGTGCGTTTTCTCAAATGGTGTACAACGGTCTCGGCTATGCGCAGTATCCCGAAGGGTATGCACTATACACCTTATTGTGCTTTCGTTTTTTAATTATTTGTTTTCAATCTTAACGTGATTTCTCCAATGTTATAAGCGTAAATAGAAGCTGGAAGGAATGTTAATTTTATATCCTCAATTTCTTTCAACCCCAATTGGTCTATCGAAGTAGTGAGAGCTGATTCAAATTTGTTTTCTTTACAAAAACTCAATAGACTTTTCAATTCTTGAGGTTTATCGTAATACCGGTTACTCCATTTAATTTCTACGCCCCAAACAGGCTTATAACTTTTGTCATCTACTAATACAAGATCTACTTCACCTTCTTTTCGACCTTCTTTCCATCTTGCATACGTTAAGTCAAGTTGTTCTCTATGCATCCATTGAGAAAGGACGGCTGTTTCAACCATGTTTCCCATTTCTTGATCGGTGTCAGCAACTGGTGAGAATAATGCGGTTCGAAGAGAAGGGTTAGTTAAATAAACCTTGAAACTTGTTATACGTTTTAATCTTTTTGCATTGATTCCGACCTTATTCAATACCTTAATTAAAAAGGCCGCTTCTAAATATTCAAGATATTTTTTCAAGGTATCTTTTTGAATTCCACTTTCCTTAGACATAGTCTCGTAGGAAAATTCATTTCCCGTATTATATGCTATATAAGTGAAGAAACGGTTTAACTCTTGAACATCTTTAATTCCGTATAAGCTAGGTAGATCCCTTAAAAGCACTTTGTCTACAATGTCATTTTTGACATATCTTCCCATGTCGCTTTGGATCTTGTCAGAAAGCACTACTTCGGGGTAACCTCCAAAGTTCAAGTAATTGACAAACTCTTTGTTAAGTTCCTTGATGTTGTGCGTTAAGCAATATTTCCTATTTCTATTGCCGTATTGAATTTCTCCATCATAGATTAAATGATCTAGCTTCTTCAAATGGATATACTCTTGAAATGTAAGTGGTGGTAACAGAAAATCTGTAAACCTTCCTGCTCCGCTTTCTGTACTGTGCCATTTTAAAGCTGCAGCAGCTGAACCTGAAACGATAAACTTAGTTTCAGGATATGAATCGACTAATACTTTTAGATGCCTTTCCCAATCTTTTAGATATTGTATCTCATCAAAAAAGACAAAAGCCCCATCAAGATTTTTTAGAGCCAGAGATTCTTTACAAAGAGATAAAATATCTTCTAATCCTAAGTTCACATATATCGGATTGTCAATCCCTATAAAAAAGACTTTGTGTGGGTTCACACCTTCTTTTAATAAATTGTCAATACAGTGGAATAGCATCACAGTTTTACCAACCCTTCTTGGCCCCATTAAAACCAATGCTCTTTTTATACTCCTTTCAATTACAAAGGGATAGAACAAATCAAAGTAGAGTCTCTTTGACATTAAACTATAAGCCTTCGGAATCTCTTTAGTTATCCACCAAGGGTTTTCATATCGAAGTCGTTCAATAATTTTTTCTGTTGGAATAAGGTTTCGCATTATGCATATTTCACTGAATCGCACAAGTACGATAAAAATAAGAAGAAGTAAAACTTCTTATTTGAACGAATTTCATAAAATTAAGAAAATAGTTTGACGTGTATACTGTTAAATTGACACCGATTAGTCTTTTTGAATTAAGCCCAACGGTCTGGCTATGCGCAGTGCGTGATTGAAAAGCGCTAGTTTTCAATCGAGCACGGTTGGTAGCCAAAGCTGTGGTTTAAGTTAGTTTTCATTTTAGTAAACGCAAAAGCGGAGCTTTGGCGGGGTAGAAGCACAGAAGCTTCAGTGCCACCTGTAGCCGCATTGCGTATAGGTTTTGTTGTAAGTAGTCCTATTTTCTTCTTCTAAATAGTTTAATCATGAAAAATAGACCAATTCCTAAAATGGCATAAATGGCAAATTGACCCAGTAGGTAACCAAATCTATATGCTCCAGATTGTCCCGAATACTGTTCTAAGGAATTTAGGTTTTCAAGATTTAGGGAATTCAGAAATGCGTCATTGACTTCAGATAGACTTTCTTCAGGATTATAGATGGAAAGCATAATTAAATCTTCACCAGCTAAAAGCAATCTTGACTCGACTATCGGTGATTCTATTGTATTATAGACCAATGAATTGAATCCAATCAATTCCCCAATTTTGATTTCATCATTCTGTACATATTCAGCTTGGTTTCGTTTTTTAACACCCTCTATCACACCTTCATAATATTCGATCAAGGTTTCACGATTATAAGGCAAAGAGGAGAGATTCTTATCAGAGATTCCGCTCTCAGCAAGGAGTTTTTGGACTATGAATGTTGAATTATCAATTTGGGCGTAAAGTTGTTTTAATGATAATCCGTTTATTACTGTATCCAGTTGATAAACTTCTTCTGTAGGAAAGTTAATTTTTACATTTTCCATTTCGTATTCATACCAATTGGCATCTTGTGCTTTTAGGATGAATGACGAAAGAACTAAGCCTAGTATTATGGTGAATTTTTTTTGAGTAGTTTTCATAGATTACTTACAACAGCAAGCTAAAATCCGTAGGATTGGCCTGTGTAAATGTCGGCAAAGTATCCTACCCAACATACCTTGGCAAGTACCTCAGTGAGCCTATGTATTTTAGCATTTGTTAGGTTTTCGTGCATATTTCTACGTTCCGTTACTGCGTTCGTGTTAGTTCGTTCATCCGGTGCGCAGGGAGCAGCCTCTTTGGCAGGTTTTGGTTTGTGGGTTGATTCGTGTGACCTGCCAATGTGTGTGGATCCCGAGGTTGGTGTTTACTGTCCTATCAAATCCGATTTGCCAAAAGCAGGTATTTAGGGATTTCATGAATAATAGAGATTCTTAGTCATCAACATGACTTCCGTATTTGTATTGGAACAACATGTTGAAGGGAGAGGAAGTTTAATCACATCGATTGACTTTTTAAGAAGTAGTTATAAATAAGAGTAAGACCTAACACAAAAAGGCCTGCTGTAATTCCCAGCATAATATTTATATAAGGGGGAGCTGTTAGTGAAACTCTTATAAGAATCGTAGCAAAAGCAAATGAAGAATACCTAAATAAATTGTAGTATTTACTACTGTATCTTAATGAAAACAATAGAATTAAGATATCGGTAAAAATGAGTACCGTATAGAATGTACTGAATGAATCAACATATTTACCCGTTTGAGCAAAA